>Ga0207997_1000154_pt1 | contig 32867 bp, 46 predicted proteins | sample AntAceMetag02UKN_FD_184777 | JGI IMG/M metagenome (GOLD analysis project Ga0207997, IMG submission 184777) | Saline lake microbial communities from Ace Lake, Antarctica - Antarctic Ace Lake Metagenome 02UKN (SPAdes) (version 2) | ecosystem: Environmental > Aquatic > Non-marine Saline and... | reverse complement strand
AAACAAAATCTGTAGGGTAAGAGATTAGCTATCTCTGAATGAGGGTGCTACGACACCCTCAACCCTTAACCTTTCGTAGGAGGTAGTAAGATGTATAATGAGAAGTGTGAGATAGATTTTATTAAGGGGTATGCAGCAAGTAAGGGCTATAAACTTTTGTCTACAGAGTATGTTAACAGTAAGACTAAGTTAATTTTTAAGTGCCCTGATGGTCATGAGTTTCCTATGAAGTGGAATGATTTCCAGCAGGGACATAGATGCCCAGAACATACTGGTCATAGGAAGAAAACTATAGAAGAAATTAGAGAGTATGTAGAGAGTAAGAGACATAAGCTTTTATCTGATGTATATATTAATAGTAAAGCCAAATTGTTGTTAAAATCTCCACAAGGTGAAGAGTTTCTTATGTCTTGGAATAGGTTTCAAAAAGGAGCTAGATGCCCCAGACATAATAATAAAGGGGAGCTTAACTCAAATTGGAGGGGTGGAGTGAGTGTGCTTGGTATCCCCTTATATGATACATATGCATCTAAGATTGAGTTCTGTGAGGAAGTAAGACGAGATCCAAACAATGAAGATTGGCTGCAAGTTAGATGTACAAATTGTAATAAGTGGCTTTCTCCTAATGTTGATGGAGTTCGTAATAGATTAAAGGGTGTGGATGACAATAAGCATGGAGAAGGTAGATTCTACTGTTCAGATGAATGCAAACACTCCTGCTCTATCTTTGGACAACACAAATTTCCAAAAGGCTTCAAACCAGAGCCAACACGAGACTCCGCATTACAGAGAGAATGGCGAAATCTCCTTTTGGAAGAAAGAGGTTATAAATGTGAGAAGTGTGGTAGAACAGATGTACCAATTTTTGCTCATCATATTGATCCTGTTAAGTGTGCTCCTATGTTTGCGACCGACCTTGCTAACGGTATCTTACTCTGCGAAGAATGCCACGATGGAGCTCACTCACTACCAAACTGCTCAACTACAGAATTACGAAACTATGAATTTGATTCAACATCTATATATCTTTAAAGCTACACTATAAATGTCGAGATATTCTTCTATTGCGACATAATGATCGTTATATTGCGACATAATGACTATTTAAAACAACATTTTCGCGGGTTGGTCAAGGAGTAAGATGGTGGTCTCATAAGCCACAGTCAGGGGTGCAAATCCTCTACCCGCTTCCAAAAAGGAATGATATAAATATGGCAGATGTTAAATTGAGTGAGCGCACCCATCCACTTTATGATGATAATATAGACAATTGGGATTTGTATAAAGATGCGGCTAAAGGTGGAGAGAGCTTCATCACAGATGAGAACCTGTTCTCTCACAGGTTGGAAGATAGCACTGATTACTCTGACCGTCTCGATAGGGCTTTTTTCTTAAATCTATGTGATCTCCTTCCAACTATCTATAACAACTACATATTTCGCACTTCTGTAGAAAGAGCTCCGAATCCAGACTTAGCACCATTCCGCCTTAACGCAGATGGTAGAGGTACACCAATCAGCGAATTAGTGAGACGCGCAGGCTATTTCGCATCCACATTCGGAGTCATCCACTGCCTAGTTGACATGCCCATATCGCCTAAGCGGAAAATGTCAAAAGCCGATGTGCGAAATGGGAATATCAATCCGTATGGCAGTATTATATATCCGCACCAGCTAAGAGATTGGTCGCTTGATAAAGAAGGACGATTCCGATGGGTGATCATAGAATCAGTTTTCTACAGAGACTTGGACCCAACGGTAGAGAGAGAAGAGGAGCTTCACTATAAGCTTATCACTACAGAAAATTGGGAGATCCAGAATGAAGATGGTGAGTCAGTAAAGTTTGATGACGGTACCCCTTCGAAAGGGGATAACCCGTTAGGGGTGGTTCCCATTGCGACAATGTATCACACAGCCAATTATGGTGATGACAAAATTGGCGAGTCGCTGATAAAGGACGTTGTATTCATAAATAGAGAGATAATGAATTTCTGTTCTCTCATATCAGAAAGTATTGCACGCCAGGCATTTAGCCAATTGGTGGTTCCCGATGATGGCTCATTGGCCGAGGCCGCAGAGGACGGAACGGCTAATCCGTTAGTAAAACTTGGTACGTCATCCGTGTGGACTTATAGTTCAGAATCACGCACTATGCCTGCTTACATTTCTCCAGACGCAGAAATTATAGCAACAGTATGGAGATTGACGACTGATCTGGTGAAAGAGTGTTTTCGCCTTGCTTCACTTGTTGGTGGAACTTCAGATCTTTACACCCAGTCTTCAGGTCGTCAGTCACAGATGAGCTTTATGGGGGTGAATGCAGCCCTGAGTGATAAAGCTATGTCTTATCAGAAATTTGAAAACAGCCTCTCTAAGTTAGCTCTTATGCAGCTTGGTAAGGATGTTGAGAGTTTTGAAGAAGTTAAGTATCCAACCAGTTTTGATATTGCAGCTCTTGAAGAGGAACTTCTAAACTATATGAATATTATGGAGCATAATTTTTCACCAGTTCTCAACAAAACCATACAGAAGAATATAGTGCGAAGAGTTATACCCACCAGTCCTCAAAGTGTTCGTACTGAGATAGAAAATGAGATTGATAGTGGAGACGGCATAGTTGAACCTGTTGCAGCTAATACAGATAACCTTACAGATGAGCGTGGTAATCCAAATACAGACTTAGGTAAAACTACCAAGACTAGTGAACAAAAAACTAAAGAAGGAACAAGTCATAGAAAAGAGAAATAACAATCTGGGGGTAAGAGTCCTGCAGGCTCTGTATGAGGGTGCTATACCACCCTCAACCCTTTAACCTTGTATAGGAGGAATTGGTATGTATTATGGGAATGAAAGAAAAACTATAGGAGAGGTTAGGAGTTATGTTGAAAGTAGGGGGGATGAGCTTCTATCGAAGGAATATAGGAATAATAAGACTTCTATAGAGATTAAATGTGGAGATAGGGGGCATATTTTTCAAAGGAGTTTGGGTAGTTATAGAATAAGTGGATGTACAAAATGTAATAAACTTAAACCTATCGAAGAAATTAGGGAGTATATTGAAGGTGAGGGATATACACTTCTGTCTAATGAGTATGTTAATAGTAAAACTGTATTATGGATGAGATGTCCTGAAGGACATGAGTTTCCTATGCGGTGGAATAATTTTCAGTGTGGGCAGAGATGTCCAGAACGCATAAAGAATAAAAAGAAGACATTAGAGGAAGTTAGAGAATACATTGAGAGTGAGGGGTATAAACTTTTATCTAATGAGTATGTTAATAGTAGTACTCATTTGAGATTGAAATGTGGTCGTGGACACGAATTCCCCATGACTTGGAATGATTTCCAGAGTGGAACTAGATGTCCTATAGATGCAAATGAGGATCGTACTGGGGATAAGAGTTACCTTTGGAAAGGTGGGGTTGATAAATTAAATATCCCTTTATATGATACCTACGCACACCAAATTGATTTCTGTGAAGAAGTGCGAAGAGATCCAGATAATGAGGATTGGTTGCAGGTTCGATGCACAAATTGTAATGAATGGTTTATGCCAACACTTACTGCTACTAAAAATAGAGTTAGTGCTACTAAAAATAATGGTGGTCTTAGATTCTATTGCTCAGACAAATGTAAACACTCATGTTCAATTTATGGGCAGAAGAAATTCCCAAAAGGGCAAAATCCAAATGAGGAGAGACCTTCTCAAAGGGAATGGGCCAATTTGGTGAAAGAGAGAGATAACTATATTTGTCAACGATGTGGAGAAACAGAGAATCTAAAAGCACATCATATGGAAGGCATTCTCCAGAACCCACTTATGTCCGCAGATGTTGATATAGGTATTACATTATGTGAGGGGTGCCATTACAAAGCACACAAAGGTGAGGGTTGTACCTATCATGATATGCAGTGTTAAATGGAGAATATAACCTATGAGATGTTTTCAATGTGGAAATAAAGCCACCATTAAAGACACAGATCCGTACCTTGATGAGTTTCTAGAATTGTTGGAGAAAGATGAAGAAAACAAAGAAGAATGGTGGTGTGAAGACTGTTATCAGGATAGATTAGATAGCATTTAATAATTTACAGTTCGGAGGATAACATGGCATCAATGACAGTTGAAGACAGGAAATGGAGAGCAGAATCAGATGCTTATGCCTTAATGGAAGCAGAGGCTATTAGAGCAGACAAATCTAGAATGAATGCTGCTCTTAAGGAGGCCAAGAAATTAGCTGTCAAGAAGGAAAAAGAGGTTAAAGCTATAAAGAAGGTTGCTAATAAGAAGCCTATTAAAAATAAAAAACAAGTAAGGAAAAGGAAATAATAATCTATCGGAGGATAAAAGAATAATATGACAGACGAAGAGAAAGCAGCTCAGGCTGAGGCGGAGGCTAAAGCAGAAGCTGAAGAGAAAGAAGCGGATGCTAAAAAGAAAAAAGAAGGGAAAGACGAAGATATTGATTCCCTAAAAGAAGAACTTAAAAAGGTAATTGGACAAAGGGATTCTGCAAAAACAGATAAACGTAAGCTTAAAAAAGACTTGGATGATATCAGGAGTACTATAAAAGATATTCCAGATAAATCTGATATTGAGACAATGATTGAAGAGCTTAAAGATCTCAAAGAGTATAAAACTGGAGTAACCGAAAAAGAGGAAGAGGACAAACTCAAGAATGCAGATGAGTTTGAAAGGAAGTCATTAGAGTTTGAAAGACAATTCAATAAGCTGAAAGATAAGATGGCTAGTGAGACAACTGCTCTTTCCTCTAAAGTTGAAGAAAAAGAAAAAGAATTAGAACAAAAAGAAGAGCATATAAATCTTTTGAGAGGAGCTAAGCTTGAGAATGAGATTACTAAAGTGGCTGTAAAACATAAGGCACTTAATCCATCTCAGGTCGTTAGGCTGCTTGAGAGAGAATTTAGTTACGACTCGGATTTGGATAAATTCGTTTTTTTGGAACGTGATGCTAAAGGTAAATTGAAGGATGAGAAGACTGTCGAGGAGAGGGTCGAAGACTTTCTATCAGATGAGGACAATGAGAATTTGATAGAAGCTACGATCAATACGGAGGGCACCGGAACCAAGCAGTCAGAGACGTCTACAACTACTAAGAGCACACAAAAGCAGACAGATGGCTATGACCCAAAAGATGAGGCTCTTATCAAAGAGGCCGATTTCAAGCGACTTAGTGTTGAGGATTTAATTGATACTAAGAAGCTGAGGGATGCTAAATTTGCTGCAATTGAAGAGAAAAGAAAGAACTTATAAAGTCAATTTCCGGATGGTCTTTAGCTTTATGGTTTAAGCTCTAGAATAAAGGATGGTGAATATATAATGGCGGAAATTCGCTATGGAATAAGGGAAGGTGATGGCAAGGGTAGAGAATATCCTGTAGCCAGCAGCCAAGTATTTTATCGTAGAGGTGGAAAGTTTGTATTTATGGACAGCACTGGTGCTGTTACATTAGCAGACTGTAATGCAGCTACTACGGTAATGGGTTGGGCAGTAACGCCCAAGGATGATAGTGGGCAGGCTTATTGGACTTCTAGTTCAACAGCCAAGGCTGATCGAGTATTTGTTATATACGATCTCGCTAACGGTGTTTTTGAAATGCCGTGTTCGGATACCTCACTAACGGCCACTAACGTGGGCCAGGGAGCTGCAATTGTAACTTCTGGTGGTATGCAGTATGCCGATATCGGCAACACCGCATCTGTTGAGATGCTGACTGTTGTTGACTTCGATGACACGAATGACACAGTATTCGTGAAAGTAAAGCCCAAATATTGGGAAAATGTATAAGGGAGGTGTTTAGAGTATGGCAGGTGTAAGTGATTGCACCGCTGGCTAGTAATAGTCAGGCAATAACGGGGTGAATTCAGGGAAACCTTAACATGTAATGATGATGGCAATCCTGAGCGAAGCTTGAGGGGAAACTCTCTTGAACGTGCAGAGACTAATTTTCGATCCCTAACAAGTTATGTTGAGGGAGGTAATGAAAACATGAGCGCCCTACATCTTAATGAGATGATGATATAGTCCGATTCTTATCGGAAACGGTAAGGTAAGAGATAAACAATCTTACATAAGGCGATGACATAGAAGTCAGTTTACAGAGACGATTTAGTAATTTCTTGGTCGTCTTTAACTCTTTAAGTAGGGGAATTACATGGATATTTTAACATCAGAAAAGGTTTATTTCTTGCATATAGTTGATGGTATTAGTATTTTAAGTATCTCTAATATGTTTGATGTTAAGAAACCAAAAGTTTATAGTATGTTGTATAAATACTACACAAAGTTAGCAGATGATTTAATTAAATCTGGTAATTATGACGAAGCTCTTCGTAATGTAGTTGTAGAGTTTGATTGTAAATGTGGTTGTGGCGAAAAAGTAGGCAAGTTAGGAACTCCCTATAATATGGTAAAACCACATTGTATTAAGGAACATCAAGGGGTATTATGCAAAGGTACAAGATGTTCTGAAGAGTCCAGAGCTAAGATGAGAAAACCCAAGTCTCTAGAGCATAGAAAGAATATATCTATAGGTAGAATGGGATATACACCTAAGCAAGAAGCTATAGATAAGTGGAAGAGAACTATGAGTGAAAAGGGGTATGACCATCTGAGAACTCCAAAATTACGAGAAGCACAGCGCAATAGAATGTTAGGTAAGAAGAGAACTAAGCTACAGAAACTTAACATGAGTAAATATATGAAAGGTAGGCCCTATAATAATTATAGACGGGGGCATTATTTGTCTATAAAGAACAATAAGTCTTTATTTTATAGGTCTTCATTAGAACTTAAAGCTTATATAATTTTAGAGTATGAAGACGATGTAGAGAAATTTATTGTTGAACCTTATACAATTCCTTATTTATATGAGGGAATGATTAGGAAGTATAGGCCAGATATTGAGATATATTATTGTGATGGTAGCATAAGTTTGGTGGAGGTTAAACCTAATATGGAGTTAGTTTGGGAGATAAATCAAGCTAAATTTTGTGCGGCCAGAGCTTATTGTGCTAAAAATAGAATGACATTTGAAATAATGACTGATACCTACTTAAATGAAGTTATAGTGAAACGGGGTGAACTCAGGGAACATCTAAACTCTTATTTGAAAGAGCAAGACAATCCTGAGCCAAGCTCATCGAATAAATCAATTGGTATTGTAGATGAGAAGGTGCAACGACTAATGGATGAAAATGATTGTATTGATAAGTCCAACACGAGCGCCCCACCCATTGCTCTAGTCAAGTAGTGGTATGATATAGTCTGAACTATATGGAAACATATAGAAGTAAAATTTAAATGATTTTACGGTAACACACTTTGGAAGAAAGATGCTTACAGGTACTTTTGGGAAGCTTATCCCGAAATGCCTCCGGTTTATGAGGAACTTTTTGAAATTGTTCCTTCGGACGCAGCGTAAACAAAACATGCGCGTAGTTAGCTAAATTCGGTGAAAACCTCTTGAAGGCAATACCGAGCGAATCCTATAAGGAGCGTGTAACGACTATGAATCTAAGTAGAGAAGAATTAAGAAGTGCAGTAATTGGCATGGTATTAGGAGATGGGTGCATCTCAAAGAGATGGAAGAATGGTGAAGCTTACTTTCAGATGACACATTGTGTAGCTCAATATGAATACATGTTGTGGAAACAAAACATCTTAGACGAAATAACTTCATCTAAAATACATCCAACAACAAGAGTATTAAATGGTAAAACATTTCATGGTTATCATTTAGGGACTCTAAGACATCCATCATTTACCAAATTATATAAACGGTTTTATTACGATAAAGTGAAAGTTGTTGATGAGTATCTCGTCAAGAAAATAAACCCTTTAGCATTGGCTATATGGTTTATGGATGATGGAACAAGTGGAATAAATAAGGATAGAGGGGTTGGGGAGAATAGATCATATTATCTCTGCACTAATAACTTTGATTACGCTAATCAATTACTTTTAAAGAAAAGCTTAAAACTAAACTTTGGTTTAGATTGGAATATCAATAAAGCTGGGAAGTCTAAGGATGGTACATACAACTATAGACTTAGATTAGCAAATAGGCATAATGAGATGTTTATTGATATAATAAGACCGTATATTATACCATGTATGAGATACAAAATAGATTCTTAACGCTAACCAGGATATTGAATCCTGTGATATAGTCTGGACTACATGGAGACATGTAGAGGCTGGCAGAAATGATCAGCCCCACTTTTAAATAAGTGAGTAACAAATTCGATGAACAATTCACTTCGGCCATTGGCCTTGGAGAGTTGTTAGAAAAGCCTGAAGGCGAGGACATGCAGACCGATACTCCGATTGAATCCTACACCATAGTGTGTAAGAATCGTTCTTTTGGTCGTATTGTTCGTATGAGTTATGAGACTGTTGCGGATGCTCAGAAGGTTGGGAATATGCTGCAGACTACTGTCGGTACTTGGGGTAGACAGCTCCCAATTACCAAAGAGAAGTTCTACGCTAAATTTTTCAACCATGGGGCGTTAACTGCAGGGAGAGATGATCCGTTTGATAATACCATTACTGGTGTTGTTACCGATTCGTCTGGAGACTTTATTTATGATAGTCTTCCTCTGTTTGATACAGCGCATCCTGATAAGGTTGGTAATACGTATATTAATTATACTGAGACTAGGGCGCTGACTGCGGCTAATATTAAGACCACGTATACTACGTTTACTACTACTAACAACAGGGATGAGAGAGGGGATATCATAGATATCTCTCCCGATACTCTGTTAATCCCACCGGCGCTTAAGTTTACTGCCGATGAGATTCTTAATAGTACGTTGATTCCTGGATCACAGGACAACGATGTGAATGTTTTGAAGAGTATTGTGGCTCCGCTTCAGTGGCATTACCTTACTGATGTTGATGGTTGGTTCTTGCTGAAACGCAAGTTTGGTTTCATGGCAACTGATCGCCAAGATATCGAGTTAGACTTTTGGCAGGATGAGACTTCCAAGGACTATTTTGCTTCAATTTTCACTCGCTGGGGTGGATGCATAACTAATTGGAGGGGCATTTATTGTTCAAATATTGCATCAAGTTAAACTTTTTTACTTATATCATATTTGACATATACGATTTTACTTGACATATATGTTCAAATGTGATATAATATAGTCAAAAGTGGGGATAGGGATTCTAGACCCGAAAAGAGGTTTTCCTGACCTCCCTCCCCACTTTAAACTAACAGGAGTTATCTTAGGGGGATAATATTATGAGAAAATTAACAATTGAGTATGTAAGAGAAAGAATAGCAGAAATTGGATATGAGCTTCTATCTGAGGAATATATAAATTGTAGTACTAAATTGGAAATTCTATGCGATGAAGGGCATACCTACAAGACTTCTTGGGATAATTTTAATGATGGGTGTATTTGTCCTGAGTGTCAAGGCAACAAGAAAAAAACTATCGAAGAAGTTGCTGAATATGCTGCAAAATTAGGTTATAAGCTTCTCTCTACTAAATATATCAATTGTATGACCAAATTGGATTTTAAATGTGAGAAGGGGCATACTTTTCCTATGAGTTTCAATGATCTTTCTCAAGGTCATGATTGTGCAGAATGTGTTGGCAAGAAGAAAAAGACCATAGAGGAAATTAGAAAATTTGCTGAGGATATAGGATATGAACTTTTAAGTGATGAATATATTAATAGTAAGACTAAGTTAATTTTTAAGTGTCCAGAAGGTCATGAATTTCCTATGATCTGGAATAGTTTCCAGCAGGGACAAAGATGTCCCCATAAAAGATATGTTGGAATGGAGAAAGAAGGAAATCCCAATTATAGGGGTGGGGTAACTAAATTAGGTATACCCCTCTATGACACTTATGCTCATCAAATTGATTGGATTGAAGAAGTAAGACGTAGCCCAAACAATGAGAATTGGTTACAAGTTAGATGTACCAATTGTAATGAATGGTTTATACCTAAAACTAGTGAGGTTACTTGCAGATTATCAGCCATAAATGATAAAAGTGCTGGTGAGTGCAGATTCTATTGTTCGGAAGAGTGCAAACATTCTTGTCCTATCTTTGGCCAACATGAATGGCCTAAAGGCTTCAAGAAAGATTATCACAGGCCCCACGATTATGCAGTCTGGGCCGATCTCATAAAAAAACGAGATGGCCATATCTGCCAAATCTGTGGCGAAACAGAAGGCATAAATGCACATCACTATGAAGGCCTACATGTCAATGATATGCAGTCACTAGACCTTGATATGGGTGTAACATTATGTGCTGAGTGTCACCATAGATCACACACAGGTAGTGGGTGCACTTATTATGATTTACAGAAACGAAACGTATGTGGGAATTAATCTTAAGGAGATGATTTTATATGCCCAACCGAGATGGCACAGGCCCCCGCGGAAATGGCCCAAAAACGGGCAGAGGTAAAGGTACTTGTAAGCCACGTAAAGGCGGTAGACGTAAATAATGGCATTCAGTAATAGAACCAAAACAGCAATTGCATCTACTCTAATCGCTCCAGAGGATGATTTATATCCTGATAGGAGTCTTACAGATAGGTCTATCACTACAGGTACCCCAATCCCAAGATTGCCTGACACAGTTCCAAGAACTTCAGTGGATATGTCTAAGGCATACCAGTGGGAACACGGGGATACGTTGTATGGTACTTTTGCTAAGGAGAGTCCAGGTATGAAGGCCTACAGAGATGATATTGATAGAGCGTGGGGAACCGAAGATGATTACAAGCCTTTTTATGTAGACACCACAAAACCAGTTGCAGAACAATTAGAGAAGAGGTAAAAATGACAGAAACAACAGAAATGATAAGATGTCACATTTGTAGCAGAACATTTAAAGATTTAGAAAGCCATATAGTGAATTATCACAAAAAAACAATGGAAGAATATGCAGAGATAGTTAAAGAGAAAGACAATTCCCCTAAGAAAGAGAATTGTAATATCTGCAACGAGGGCTTCCTTAATTTAGGAGCTCACCTTAAAAACAAACATAATATTGACAAAGAAGAGAATGATCGTTTAGGGGAAGAGGCTAATGTTGTAGAAGTGCCTGGAATAGCTCCTGCAGAAATATCTAAACGGATATTTGATGTAAAAGAGAAAGATAATACCTTAAAGGGATTCTTGGATGAGTTTGGCATGAAAGAAAAAGACTTGAGGGCCGTTGCTCATAATTTTATGTTAGGATCGGATTTACCTGTACAAGTTCAGATTCAACATCAGATGAACAAAGCAGAAATGGAAGTGGAAAGATTGAAAAAACAGTCAGTAGTTCGTACTCCAAATCTGAGTGTTGCTGAACTGCTTGTAACTGTTCATGATTTTACAGTTCGGGAAGTTCGGGGGAAAACTGAGAAAAGAGCAAAAGAATGGGTTTTAGATAAACCAAAGTAGTGCCTATCACACTAGTGTGGTGGAAGAGAGATCTACATTGTCCGATGTAGTACCGCCGTTGCCTCCCTTGGCAATTGCGCACTCTAAAATGGAAAAGTAAAAAGGGGATGGTTCAAAATGACAAGTCACTGGCGCGGAGATCTGCAGGGATTAAATGGAACGGAGAGCTTAAGTAACCTGTTGTCTGTAACTGCAGATTCGTTGGTAGGAGATGTAACAGGAGATGTAACAGGAGATGTGAGTGGTGCAATTGTAAAGGCAACCAGCTATGTGAAAGTAGGCAACTATGCTTATATATTTTCTGGGGAGGTTACAACAAATTCTGCTAGTATACTCGCAGCTGCTAGTTCATTGGTTTTGGTAGCATCATTACCTGGAAGTTTGTACCTTAGTCAGAAAGCAGGCGCAGGCGCAGCATGGTTTTTTCTGTCAAGTGTATTGGCAACCAGTTTAATTTATCACGTTTAAACGTAACATAGGGTAAGAGTCTAATTAACTCTGAATGGGGGTGCCTTAATCACCCCCAACCCTTAACCTATTAAGGAGGAATTGAGATGGGAAAGAAATTAACGATTGAGTATGTGAGAAGTAAGATGGTAGAGGTTGGATATGAGCTCTTATCTGACATATATATAAATAACAGAACCAAATTGATAGTTAGGTGCGATAAGGGGCATACATATCTTACTTCTTGGAATAACTTTCGTCAAGGATGTAGATGTCATGACCCACGTGCAAAGAAAACAATAGAAGAAGTGAGAGCTTTTGTTGAGAGTATTGGATATTATCTTGTTTCAACAGAGTATGTAAATTCTAGAGCTAAGATGATAACAATATGTTCTAGAGGGCATATATATTATATTAATTGGGATGGCTTAAATGCAGGAGATAGGTGTTCAAAGTGTGATGACGACAAGAGAAAAGGTGAAAATTGTCATCTATGGAAAGGTGGGGTAACTAAGCTTGATATTATATTATATGACACATTTGCTCATCAAATAGATTGGTGCGAAGAAGTAAGAAGAGATCCAGATAATAAGGATTGGCTACAGGTTAGGTGTACAAATTGCAATGAATGGTTTATGCCAACAAGAAAAATGGTCAATAATAGAATTACAGCTGTTAATAATATAAATAAAGGAGCATGTAGATTTTATTGCTCAGAAGAATGCAAACATTCTTGCTCAATCTATAGGCAGGTAGAATACCCTAGAGACTTTAAATCAGACTACCACAGACATCCAGACTATACAGTCTGGGCTAAAATGATAAAAGAACGAGATAACTATGAATGTCAAATATGTGGCGAAACAGAAGGTATAAATGCACATCACTATGAAGGCCTGCATGTTAATGATATGCAGTCACTAGACCTTGATATGGGTGTAACATTATGTGCGGAGTGCCACCACAGATCACATACTAGAAAAGGCTGTACTTATTATGATCTGCAGAAACGAAATGTGTGTAAACAAAAACAAACCTAATGTGTAATATATTGCTCATTAAGTACTAAGACAGGGCTTAATGAGCAATCTATTGTATATTATTTTACAATATCCTTCCATAATTTATTACTTCCTTCTACTATTGATCTGTTGCTGTATATTTCTCAATCTCACGCTAACGCTGTTTGGAAGATATTATTATCATAAAGGAGTGATTATCAATGAGTGTCCTTTCACAATCTGGCAGGTGGATGTTTAATGCTGCCACCGTCACTGCCACAACTTACGTATATACCGCCGCAGGAGGAAACAATGCCACTGCTGGACTTTTTCCAATGAAGGCTGATTCCACAGTCGTTCAATACGGATGCGCAACCCTAAATGCTACGACGCTTTATCTCAGAATCGAGGGGAAATTTTCACCCCTAGATAGATGGGCCGAGGTCTATTCTACTAGTGTTACCTCAGCTTCTGTCGATCAATTAGTTAATATCTCGGAAAGTTTATCTGACATTAGAATGGGCGTAAAAGTTAGCAATTCTGCTACCCCCAACATTTTCTACGGGGGACTTGTGCTCACCGAACTGAAATAAGGGGGGATCTATATATGGCTTATACAATAGGTAGTACAAAAGGTGCTGAAGCTCTAGAAGGGTTAGAAACCCTAATAGAAAACAACACAGATAGTATTCCCCAATTTGGTGGATCAGTTTATTATGTAGATCAAAGTGAGACAGATAATAGCGGGGATGGTACATGTCCTACATGCGCCAAGAAAACAATTTCTGCAGCTATAACTGCTGCATCTGCTGGTGATGCTATTAGTGTTAAGGCTGGAACTTATACAGAAAATGTCACAGTTAATAAAGCCTCTCTTGAGTTATGGGGAGAAATAGGAGCTGTAATTGTTGGTGCTGGGACGTTATATGCTTATCTGGCTCATCGTGATATACAGCAATATCATGACTCATGTTTTGATTTTAGTGCTGGTAGTAGTAAAGATTTCACTCGTATGTTATGGGAAACTCCTAGAGGTATGAATACAAATGATGGTTTGGTTATCAGAAGTCAGAATGGGTCAGATAGTGGTACCTGTACCTATAACGTAACTGCGATCTATAGAGACTAAGGATGGTGTGATTCTGCATGGACAACAAAGAGGTTGTAACAGAAAAGAATTTATTTACTCATATTGAATATATTAGAGAAGATGTTAAAGAAATTAAAGTACGACTTGAAAAACATTATATTACTAAACAAGAGTTCGAACCTATCAGGAAGTTAGTCTACGGAGTAGTTGCCTTGATAGGAACGTGTATTGCAGGGGCTATACTAAAGATATTATTAATGGGGTGGGCTTAATGATAAGAAATATATTGTCATACTCAGTTCTCATTTTATCCCTTTTATTTGCTATTGGAATAGCGGCTATTTATCTTGTTCCTTGGTATATCTTATCACCAGTAATTGAGGTCAAACATCAAACCTACAATCCTGGGGGGACTGTATGTGTTAAATTTACACGTAACGCTTTAATTAATATGAGAGCTGTAGCTATGAGAGAATTAGTTAGGGTTGATAGCAAAGGGGCTTATCATGAAGAAGCTAAGGTTACGTGGGCAGTAAATATTGAAAAAGGGAAAAGGACAATTTGGGTGAGTTATTCACTCCCAGACTGTTGTGATGAGAGTGAAAAGATACGTAGAAATGGGTTTCCTTGTGTTTATTATGAAGAGAATACCTATAGATTTACTGGTAATACTACTTACAAGGTTCTTGGATTAATAAATCGAACAGTTTATTGGGAAAGTAATTCATTCAGGATAGAGTTGGTGGGATAGTGGAAACACAAAGAGAGATGGCGGTTAAGATAGCATGGCGTATGTGGGGCATTCCATATATCTGGGGTGGTGATGATCCTGTTGATGGGTTTGACTGTTCTGGAATGTGTGTTGAGATATTAAAGTCTGTTGGTGTCCTATCACGCAAAGGGGATTGGAGTGCTCACGGTCTGTATAGACTATTTGAGGGTAATGAGGTCGATACTCCGGTTGAGGGGTGTCTGGTGTTTTGGGGACAACCTGCTTATATCACCCACGTTGAATTTGTAATATCAGATAATCTTTGTATTGGGGCTTCTGGAGGTGGTAGAAGGACTCTTACGTGGCGGGATGCTGTACGACAAAATGCTTATATTAAGATTCGTCCTTGGCCTACTAGAGGTGGAGACAGGTTCTTTGTTGATCCATTTATATAAAAGGGTAATATGGAAACTACAAATAAATTATGGAACAACCTAGCTAAAAGAGGTGGTCACACAGTATACTCTTTTAAAGTCAATCTTTTTGCTATACGTGATTGGTGGATTGAAAGAAAGAAAAAGAAATTAGAATCATATAATTGGGGATATGAATGTGGATGTGGCGCTGTTGGTTATTTATCGACTCCGTATTGACCAGTACACGGTCTTCGTCTTGTGCGAAGAAAGGTAAAGAATAATGATAACTGAACAGAAGCTTTATTTTAGGGATTGGAAAGTTAGCTGGCTAAGGTGGGTATGGGCAAGAATTAAATTGTCGTTACTCAATATGTGGAATAGAATAAGATGGTGGTAAATTTAGAGGAGATATGACAGATAAAAAATTGTATTTTGGGCCGGACGAGAAGATAGTGGTATTCTTTTCAATATCAGAATTAGGTTGGCACTTACAGATGCTACAAGGACGTATGAGACAACTCAAACAAACTAAGTATCCAGATCATAAGTTCATTTGTTTTTGTGATTTAGATAGGCACGTATTTCATCAAGATTTCGTATTCACAACAATCGCCCTTCCCAACTTTTTCTACGAAGCGGGGCTAGAGCGAGATTGCTTTGAGGCACCTCCTCCAGAGTCTCCTCCAGGAGCACTTACAGATCCAGTTATGTATGCAAAACTGATAGAGTACTTTAGGGGATTCTACGATCATACTTCTGAGAATACTGTGGAAATTTGGCCACCTAGAGGTTGCAGTCAATGGGCTAAGAATCAAATTCAACTTTTCTGCAAATACACGACTGCACCAATCCCCAATGAACGTCCGGTCATAACGATTTTTCCAAGGGGAAGGGCGAGAGCGGCAAATAGAAACGTACCACCCTCTGTTTGGCACGGGATAGTGGATAGTCTGAAACAGACATTCACAGTAGTTTTAGCGGGCACACCGGAAGGTGCTTGTTTAGGCAATTATCCGAAAGACCAAAGTGTGATTAATTTGATAAGCGATACTCCAGATACTGAACGAATTATACAGTGGCTTAATACAAGTGTATGTTCCATTTCTTCACAGAGTGGGGGAACTCATATTAGCTTACTTTCAGGATGTCCTTCATATATCATAGGCCACGAAAGACAACGCCATTGTGTAGACGAAAATAGACTTAACACACCAACTACTTTTAGAACTGTCCCTGGGAATAGTTATATGAGTATTAGTGCGGAGCAGGTGTTGGATGATGTGCAAACTTTTCTTTATAACTTGCAAGAGGCTGGCATGTTCGAAAAATTGGACCGCCCGGCTCTTCGCAATTTACAAGGTCAGAAAGATCTTGTTGGTGTTGAGTTAGGAGTTTTCAAGGCGGCTAATGCAGCGAATATTCTTCAGTTCCTTGACATTAAGAAGCTGTATTTAGTTGACCCATTTCTTAGTTATGCAGGGAAAGAATTGGACGTGAAGACTTCAGAGGAAATTGAAAAAACAGCAAACCTTAATTTGAGGCAGTATCCAGCAGACAAGGTGGAGTGGATTAAAAAGAAATCTGTTGATGCTGTTGATGACACCCCAGATGATTTGGATTTTTGTTATCTTGATTCTGATCATACTTACGAAAATGTTATGGTTGAGCTTGAATTATACTACAAAAAAGTCAAAGATGGTGGAGTTATTGGTGGCCACGATTACGATAAATCCTCTGCAGACAATGGGGTAAAACGTGCAGTGGACAGCTTTTTTAAGGAGAAGGGTTTGGAAGTTCATTCTAAGATGTGTCGTGATAGTGGAGGTCATACTATAGATTGGTGGGTAATAAAACCTACTACGTATGACGCTGTTCTGGAAAGAGACGCAGATATTCTAAGAGAAATGATAGATAAGTCAATAGGGTAAGAGTCTAATTAACTCTGAATGGGGGTGCCTCTATCACCCCCAACCCTTAACCTATAGAGGAGGTAGAGAGATGCGTAGTAATAAGAAAAAAACAATAGAATTTATTATGGGGTATGCCGCAGGTAGGAGAGGGGATGAGCTCTTATCCAAGATATACATAAACAATAAGATTAAGTTGAAATTTAAGTGTGGTAGAAAAGGGCACATATTTTGGATGTGTTGGGCTAACTATCAGACAGGGAAAGAGTGTAAAAGATGTAGTATAGAGAGGATGCAAGGTGTAGGTAATCCTAGTTATAGGGGGGGAGTAGTAAAATTAAATATTCCTTTATATGACACTTTTGCACATCAAGTAGATTGGTACGAAGAAGTGAGAAGAGACCCAGAGAATAATGATTGGCTTCAAGTTAGATGTACAAATAATGAGTGTGGTAAATGGTTTACTCCAAAGACGTCAGAAGTTTATAATAGAGTATATGCTGTAGATCATATAAATCAAGGAGCATGCAGATTTTATTGCTCTGAGGAGTGTAAACAAAGTTGTAGTATCTTTGGGCAGATAAAATATCCTAAAGGCCTTAAACCGGATTATCATAGACACCCAGACTACACTATTTGGGCTAAAATGATAAAAGAACGAGATAACTATGAATGTCAAATCTGTGGCGAAACAGAAGGCATAAATGCACATCACTATGAAGGATTAAAAGTTAATGATATGCAATCATTAGATCTTGATATGGGTGTAACATTATGTAAGAAGTGCCATGATAGAGTGCACTCCCAACCAGGTTGTACAACCTATGATCTACAAGAGAGGAATGTATGCAACCAATAATAGTCATTGGCGTATCAGACGTAGAATCATCAACTACAGTATCAATTTGTAAAGCATTTGCTAAGATCCGACCAGTCATACCTATTAATTATAGGACGATTATATGGAGATTCGGAATGCCATATTTCGAGCGGCTTGTTTTAGATACTGTAAAAAAGTATGATCCCTATATGATGTTCTGCTGCAAGATTAATGGCGTTAATCCGCAACTTCTTAAAGATTGTAGTGAGCTTACAAAAGTAATTTATTGGCTCATGGACCCTCCAGAAACAGGAAAACAGTGCGGGGCAATATCTTTAGCTAAAGCTTCTCATTTCTCATTTTGTAGTGGGGGCGGTGCAGTACAGTGGATGATAGATGAGGGCGTTGAAAATTGTCATTTGGTGTTTGATGGCTGTGATACTGATATTTTTAAGCCAGTTCCAGCTGTATCTGATTATATGGCTGATATCTCTTTTATAGGAGCTAAGAATCAAGAAAGGGACCTTTTCTTACAGGCCTTAGCAGACAATGGATTCCATACAAAAGCATATGGTTCAGGATATTCAAGTAGTGTAATAAATGCACAGTTTGCTCAAGTATGTAACAGCTCAAAGATGATGTTATCTATGAACACATACAATCATCCAGACTACTTTTCCAATAGACTCTTACGGTATATGGGTTGTGGAAGCTGTACACTTCATTACGACCCAACAGAGACACTAAAAAAATACTTTAAGCCAGGAAAAGAGATAGTCTTATTCAAAGACAAAGAAGACTTGGTAGAGAAAGCTAAGTCACTTACAGATGAGCAAATTGGTAATATTGGTTTGGGCGGTAGGGATCGTACGATTAAACACTATACTTGGAGCCATACGACTAACCACATCCTTCAGAGAATAAAATGAAAATATTACTGATGTTTGATAGATATATCCCCCGCGATAGTAGGACGCGCGTTGGTTTTGCAGCTAAGTTAGGGGGAGACACTCATGAGTTTATGGTCTATGGCCCAGGTGAAGATAGCAAAGTATCTCCAGTTGAATATGATGAGAAGATTACTGCAAAGGATTTATTAGATCTCACTCATCCAGATGTGCTATTATTTTTTCTTTATTCTCCTAATTGCTATAAATGGCTCCCGAAAGATATTTGTAAATTGTCAATTCCATCAGTAATTGTGGAAGAGGATCACTATATAGTTGGAAGAGATGATAGTGTTTTTGATTGGTATAAAGAGATGAACTTCTCCCTATTAGTTCGTAGACATTGCTATGATGAGAAAGCTTCTATGTCGTCAGTATGGCTACCATTTAGTGCTAATGAATGGGAGTTTGAACCTACAGACGAGGTAAGATTAAACAAGATTGGGTTTGCAGGAAGTTGGAAAAGTAGCCAACCAGCATATGATATAAGACGAAAAGCTATTAGTGTTTTAGTTGAGAGTGGGCAGTTAGACAAAAAGTATGGTAGAATTTGGGGCAAAGAGTATACAAATTATTTACAGGAACATATTGGTTGTTTAGCTTGTACTGGAGGATTTTTACATACACCACTAGCTAAAACATTCGAGATACCACTTTGTGGTACTGCAATGCTAACTAACAGAATGGAAGAGAAAGAGTTGTTGTGGGGCAAAGATAAGTGCTATTTTGAGTATAAAGATGATATGTCAGATATAGTTGATGTTGCTAATGTGATTTTAAATGACAAGGATCAGGTTGCAGAAGTAACAGCTAATGCCTTGAGGGAAGTTAGAGCTAAACATACTGATGAGAAAAGGCTTATAGAATTTGAAAACATATTGGAGGGGTTAATAGCAGGTAACAGTATACCTAAAATTTGGAGTCAGTAATGGAAAACAGATTTTTGATTTTTAGTTGTGGATTCAATTGTGAAAGTGATGTATTACAACATGTATGTAGTATTGCTGGTCAGACGTACAAAAACTATAAACATATTTTAGTTGATGATGCTAGTACAGACAATACCCTTGGTAATTTACGATCACTCTGTTCAATAAATCCAAAAGCTAAGTTGATAACTAACGATAAAAATCAAGGATGGCTACATAATTCAGTTGATTATCTATGCCCACAAGATGATGATATAGTTGTTATAGTAGATATGGATGATTTTTTAGCTGCCCCCTTTGTCTTAGAGCATCTAAATAATGTGTATAATAAGATCGGGTGTTGGATGACTTACGGATCTTTTGTGTGGAAAACTAAGAATATTGTAGAAGGTAAGGCTTATCCTGAAGAATGTGACTATAGAAATTTTGAGTGGCGGGCGGTTCACTTACAGACCTTTAAGGGGTTTTTATGGAATGAAATAGATAAAGATGACTTTATTCTTCCAGCTGGGAGCTATGCCCAAAGTTGCTATGATCAAGCAGTGATGATACCGATCTTGGAGATGGTCCCTTTTGAGAAACAAATGTTCATTTCAGATGTTCTTTATGTTTATAATGATGGTAATCCTTTAAATATAGGGCACACTAGGAAGCAGGAACAGATAGATAATGAAATGTATTTTCGTGGTTTACCCGAATATGAGGAATTAGAAGTATGCGAGTAGCACTATTAACAGCTAAACCTAATGAAGATTGCTTAGTAGGACCTCATCGTTTTGCGACTGACGAGAAGAGATTTCCAATAGGAATCGGTATGCTATATTCGGTTCTTAAACAGAATCATATTGATGTTGAAATATTTGATAGATATTGTGACCCTAATGCTTGGGACAAAGATAACTTTGAAGACTATAGTTTTGTTGGTATCTACATAGCTTCGGTCTGTACAGATGATATATTTGATAGTATAGATAAGTTGAAATGTGAAGTTATTGCAGTTGGTGGTCCTCACGCATACCTCTATCCAGATAGTTTTCCTGAGAAGGTATCTTATATTGTCAGAGGTGAGGCAGAAAAGATCATTGTACCATTGGTTAATGAAGAGTTTATTGAGAGAGTCATAACAACAGATAGGATAAAGAACTTAGATGAACTACCCAGATACCCCTACGGTATATTCCTCAACAGGGACATATACACATGGGAGTACCCATTTAGCAAAACAACTCCTATTGTAGTTGTTAATAGCTCACGTGGATGCCCATTCAATTGCTCATTCTGTAGTGTTAAGAAGATTTGGGGTCGTGTATATACGTACTATTCAGCAGAGAGGGTATTAGATGATTTACAGTACATCAAATCTATTGGTGGTAAGGGGGTCTATTATCGAGAGGATAACTTTACCTGTAACAAGAAAAGACTCATAGAGCTCTGTGAACTTATGATTAAGAACAACGTTAATCTCGAATTCGCCTGTGAATCTAGAGTGGATACTGTAGACTATGAGACAATGAAATTAATGAAAGATGCTGGATGTGTCGGATTTTACGTTGGCGTTGAAAGTCTATCTAATAGAATGCTCGATATATACAATAAAGGAGTTACCTCAGATCAAACTATAGAATTCTTTGAGAATGCCAATAAGCTTGGTATAAAAACAGCAGCCAGTATGATAAAAGGACATCCAGAAGAGACTGTAGAAGATATAAGAATACAAAATAGGTTAATTCATAAATTAAAACCCACAATGTTATGGTATAATCAGTTCAGGAGTGAGGGATGATTAAATTAAACTTAGGTTGTGGTGGAAGACCTCTCAAGGACTATATCAATGTTGACTGGGATACTTTAGATGAATTGAGGGTGAGATATCCCACATATAAATTTGATGATGATTTGATTGTTAAGCAGTACGATATATTTAATCTCCCATTTGAAGATAATTCAGTTGATGAAGTTAGAGCAGATGCTTTATTAGAACATCTATCTTTTAAGGAAGAGCCGATATTCCTATATGAGGTTAAGAGAGTACTGAAATCGAATGGTATATTCAAATTTTCTGTGCCCGACTTTGCTAACTTAGTAAAGAAATGGTTAATTGGAGTTGATGATTGGAAAGACTTCTACAGAGATGATGAAGAGGCTATAAAAGAGCTACATTGGTTTGGGCAGTATTCACAGAAGCTGGATCAGAGGTGGGGATATCTAATGGCTTGCTTATTTGGTCCTCAGAATAGTGAAGGTCAGTTTCATAAGAATTGTTATTCCAGATCTAAAATTAATGCTATGATGAAAAAGCTAGATTTTTATGAAGTAGAGCAATCATATTTTCATTGGAAAGATACAGAGATTAGAATGATAGGTGTAGAAGCAAAAAAATTATGAGCAAGACAATTATCCATATTGGGGCAAATAAAACTGGTTCTACCACGCTTCAGAGATACCTTTTTGCCAGATCAAATGCTATACAGTACATTGGTGAAGATTGTGTAGGATATTTTGATATAGAAGTTGCACTAAATTCCATAGTCACAGATGATGACATTTATTATGAAGCTTCAAAAGTCAAGGATATATTTTCTTCCAGATTTAATGATGAAAATAAAATATGGGTTTACTCTAATGAGGATATTACACGTAGCAGAGTACCGTCTCAATGTGCTAAACGGTTATATGAGTTAGCTCCAGATGGTGAAATTCTTATAGTATTAAGAGATCAAGTTACAGCTATTTCATCGTGGTATACTAATCATGGCGCATATTTAAGGGGAGTTCCTTATAGATATTGGAGACAACCTGTAGGTTTTAATGAGTGGATGGAGCATTGCTTGAGATTTTTGCATTATAGTCCTTTAGATGGCTTCTTCTATTTTCAGATACTGGAGTTGTATGAGAAGTTATTTGGTAAAGATAAGATACATATATTGTTTTATGAGGATATGTTAAATAATTTTGATGAATTTGTTACTCAATTATGTGATGTGTTGGGAATAGATTCAGAAGAAGGATTTAAGTGTTTGTTAGATGGGTGGGAAAGAAAGTCAAGCAGTAGTCATACTTTAACAGAACCTTGGAAAAAGAAAATAATTGAGTTATACCGAGAAGACAATCAGCTACTTTTTGATAAATATAATTATGCTTATAATTATAATAAAGGGTAAATAATGAAAAGATGTGGAGTTTGTAATACCGTATTAGAAGTTGTGTTGGATTTAGGAAAACAGCCTATAGCTAATAATTTTATAACTAAGGAGCAATTTGGGTCTGAGTATTTTTATAGCTCAGAGTTAGCTTTTTGCCCGAATTGTTTTGCTGTACAGATGGTTAATCATCCAGAAGTGGGAGATGTATTTAATGAAAATTACGCCTTCTTTACTTCTACGTCAGAATATATGAAGAGAAAGTATAAACTATTGGCTGAATCTATAGAGAGTAGATTGGAAGATAATAGTTTAGTGATTGATATTGGCGGTAATGATGGTACCTTATTAAGCAACTTAAAAGCAGAGTGTGCTGTATTAAATATTGAGCCATCAGCTAATGTAGCAGAAATTTGTGAAAATATGGGAATTACAACTTTAGTAGAGTTCTTTGATTCAGATATAGCTGATAGTGTATTAAATGACTATGGCAGTGCTGATGTTATTACAACTATGCATACCTTTGGTCATGTGTATACTCCATCTAATTTTGTTGAAGGCATAAAAAAATTACTTAAACCTAAAGGTGTTTGGATCTTAGAAGAATCTTATATAGGTTCTATGTTACGTAAAATTGCCTATGACCAAATATATAATGAGCATGTTTTTTATTTCTCAATAGTCGCTCTTAATAATTTATTGAAGCGTTATGATTTAGGCATAGAACGTATAGAATTTCCTGTACAGCATGGTGGCTCAATTAGATATGATATAACACATGCTTCAAATATATCAGATGAGGCACATGCTATGCTTGATACTATGATTAAACAAGAAGGGTTACATTCAACAAAGAGCCTACTTAAATTTGGGGACTTTGTAAGAGAATCAAAACGTATTCTAGTAAAATATCTTACTGAACTAAGAGATAATGGGCAAGAAATTGTAGGGTATGGAGCTGCAGCAAAGAGCACTACAATACTTAATTATTGTGATATAGATTCTTCATTGATATCGAAGATTTATGATACAACCCCCCTGAAACATTAGATAGTGACCCCCAAAAGTTGGCTGAGCGTTATAATTTGCCATATAAAAAAGGGAGACCTGCTAATTTATCTAATAAAAAGACTGACTATAGATATTATTATAGTGATGATTTAGCTGAGTTGGTTAGTAACACTTATGATAGGGAATTGAAATTATATGGATATAGTTTTGATAAATTAGTATGTGATGATAGTAACGAAATGTGTGGACCTATATCGAGAAGTACAAAAAGTAATTTATCATATGTTTATACTACAAATATGTTTACGGATAATAGGTGAGTTATGAATTGGCCATTACAAGAAAATGCTATAGATGAAGTGGATATCAATCTTTTAGCTGAATTTGTTAAAACTACTAAAAGATTTACACAGGGTGAAAAGGTACGAGAGTTTGAAGAGACTTATTCAAAGTGGTTGGGCACAAAATATAGTGTGTTTGTCAATTCTGGGAGTTCAGCGAATCTCCTTTTGATAGCATCTTTGAAAGAGCTATATCGTTGGGGGCCTGAAACTGAGATTATTGTTCCTGCGGTTACTTGGTCTACTAATGTGGCCCCCATAATCCAGCTAAATCTGCGACCTGTGTTTGTAGATGTAAATTTATATGATCTATCTTTTAACCACTATAAAATGATGTTTGCAATAACACCAAATACTAAAGCAATTTTTGTCACTCATTTATTAGGTATTCCTGCAGGTATTCCAAAAGATGTGATGATGATTGAGGATTGCTGCGAAGCACATGGAGCCACTATAGATAGGATTAAAGTAGGCAACTTCGGGATTGGTTCAACCTTCTCATTTTATTGGGGTCATCATATAACTTCAATTGAAGGTGGGATGGTTTGTACAGATGATGAGGAGTTACATAAGCTTCTGTTACTAAAAAGATCACATGGGTTGGCTAGAGAGCTACCAGAACAATATCATGCAGAAATAAAGGAGAGGTATCCAGATGCTAATTTTTCTTTTTTGTTCCTTACTGATGGCTTCAATTTACGTAATAGCGAATTCAACGCGGTGGTAGGATTGCAACAACTACGAAAGATTGATGAGTTTATAGATAAAAGGAATGAAAACTACAAATACTTTTTAGAGATTTGTAAGCCTTATGGGGGGCATTTATTGTTACTTGATAGTGAGGGTATATCTTCTTTTTGTTTTCCTTTTATATTTAGACGAAAGGGGATGCTTAAGGATTTCTTGAAAGTACTTGAAGAGAATGAAATAGAAAGTAGATCTCCTATAGTGGGAGGAAACCTCACTAAACATCCATTTTTAGTTCAGTACAGTGGTGATTTTCCAAATGCAGATTTTGTTCACACTAATTCTTGCTATATAGGAAATAATCAATTCGTTGATTATGATAGATTGGATAGGCTAAAAGAAATATTGAGGAAGTTTTTTAAGTAAGGAGATGATTAAATGCCGAAGAAATTGTCAATAAATGGTGTAAAGAGCGCACTATCTGATAAAGGGTACGAGCTATTAAATAGAGGTACTGTGAGTAAGGCCACTCTCATATCTATAAAATGTATGAAATGTGAGAGCGTAAGGCAGATTGTTGCAGGCAGTTATATGACACCAGGGGAATGTTCAATATGTAAACCTGTAATAGAGGAAAAGGATGAAAATACCGTTTTGCAAGCCGGATCTGAAGATTTCCGAGTCCGAATTAATTGAGATAAGAAAGATAATAGAATCTGGGTGGTTCTGTTTAGGCGAATATACAAATCGTTTAGAAGAATATTTCAAACTTGAGTATGATGTGAAGTATGCTGTAGCCTGTTCGAGTGCAACTCAAGGGTTAACTGCAGCTCTATTAGCTACAGGTATGAAGAACAGAGGAATTGCACTTCCAAGTTTTACGTGGCCCAGTACAGAGCATGCAATTAGATGTTCAGGTAATCACCCAGTCTTTTGTGATATTCACAAAGATACTTGGTCTATTGATCTTAGTACCTGTAATGAGTATATTCATGCTGTTGTTCCAGTAGATATATTTGGATCGGCAACTTATATTGAAACAAGTTTACCTGTTATATATGATGCAGCTCACGGATTTGGATTACAGAATTTAGGGGATAGAGGCCTAATAGAAGTTGTAAGCTTCAGCTTTACAAAACCAGTTACTGCAGGGCAGGGTGGAATAATCCTAACAAATGATCCTAATATGCATGAAGACGCTAGAGAGATTGTAAAGTTATCTGCTAAAATTACTGAGATAAATGCTTTGTTATTTTTCAATTCTCTATCTACATATCATAGCAGACTCGAAGATAGAATACGAATGATACGCAAATATAAAGGATTAATAAAAGTTCCTTTCATTACTCAGCACATACAAAGACAGTCTAATTGGAGCACGTTCTCAATTTTATTTGATTCTACAGAAAAGAGAGATGCTGTAGCAGACTTATTTTGGTCATACGAAATAGAAGTTAAGAAGTATTACGAACCCCTTGTTTCTGGATTCCCTGTTACAGATGATATTTATAGTAGAATGATAGCTTTGCCTATATATAAAGAGATGGAAGATAGTATACCTTTAATATGTGCATTAATCAATGGGGCATAGAATGAAGAAAGTATTATTTGTAGTCCCAAAATATAAGAATGTTTGGGAACCTCTTGGGATTTCTTATATTGCAGCTTATTGTAATAAACATTATAAAGATGATTTGATTATGGGTGTGCTAAATCTTAACTTTAATCATTTAAATTATGATTATTTGAGATCATTTGATATAGTGGCTTTTACTTCAACCACTCCAACATACCCACAGTGCCTTGAGATAGCTAAAAATTTACCAGACACGCACACTGTATTAGGTGGATGGCACGCAACAGCTACACCACAGACTATCCATATCGCCTTTGACCAAGTAGTCATTGGCGAAGGGGAAGTTCCGTTTCTCAAGATATTATATGGTAATAGAAATAGATTTATATCTGGTAGGCCCCTAGCCTTCGAACATTTGCCTTGGCCTAATCGAGAACTGATAGGTCAAGAGCAAATGTTAGATCTTTGCGAAGATATTTGTGGGGAGAGAATTACAGCTTTGCAGAGTCGAAGAGGTTGTTCTCATTCTTGTACATTTTGTAGTGAAAAATTAATGTCTAGTAATAATGTCAGAGTTAGAGATCCTGATGATGTTTTGGATGAGTTAGAAGAAATAGCTAAGAATTATAATATTACTAGCTTTAAATTCCTCGACCCAACTTGGGCACATCCCAGAAGAGCTGTAATTGATTTTTGTAACGCAAAGATTCAGAGACGAAACACAATTCCATTTGAGGCAAATGCACATATTGCTTATATGGATCAGTATATGTTGCAGTTAGCAAAGAAAGCTGGTTGTAATCAACTCAATTTTGGTGTGGAGAGTGGGTCACAGAAGCTCCTTAATGATATGAAGAAGGGAGTAACAGTACAAAAGATAAAAGATGTTTTTAAATGGGCCAAGCTAGAAAGAATTGGCCGTAGGGCGTTTTTCATATTAGGAATGCCTAATGAAACAGAAGAAACAATAGAAGAAACTCGTGAATTAATCAGGGAAATTCAACCTAGCGTGGTCGGATTTACAATGCTTTGCCCTTATCCTTCTACGCAATATTGGCAGGATAGGTATGAAGGCACAGACTTTTCTACTATGGATGAATACAGCAATAATCTTATTAACTCAAAACAATTAAGCAACCAAGATCTGAAAGATATACAGAAAAGTTTAAATGAAGAATTTTATGACATTCTAGTGGAGCATAAAAAATGAGTAAAAGATTAGTTGTAACTAGAGCTGATGATCATATTGAAGAGATGGTAAAATTAACTCATCCTGGACTTAAGCGATACGCTAAATTTTGTGGTGCTGACTTTAAAATATTGTCTGACCCCAAAGATTTGCATCCGCATTACAGAATCTTACAGATCCATGATTTGTTCAAAGAGTATGATAGAATAGCTGTAATAGATACTGATGTATTGATTATGAAAACTTGTTCTAGTATATTTGATGAGGTGCCAAGAGGCTATATAGGAAGTATATTTGAAGACAAAGGCTCTAGATTGACTGATCGTAGACGGAGAATTAAGGCTGTGCAGAAGCAATTCACAAAGATTGGTTGGACAGAGGGTTATATTAATACTGGTGTGTGTCTATTTGAGAAAATGCATCAACCTATTTTTGCATACAAAGAAGGGCAGCAACTTTGGGACCAACTTGGTTATGATGATATTTACCTTATGTATATGGCTCAGTTTTTTAAGTTTCCTGTACACGAGTTAGATTACTCTTGGAATTTCATGTCAATTTTTGAGGAGGCATGGTTTAATAAAAAGAGATATATAGATGCAAAGATTATTCATTATGCTGGAAAAGCATTCTACCCACAGATTCCTAGGATAGAACAGATGAAGCAAGATAAGCTATTATTAATACGTCACAATAAGCTAATATGAGGCATAAAATGAGAAAGTTGATAATTAGTTTGAATAGTTATAATTGGGTGAAGTATTGTGCTGGATTAATTATGTGCAATAGTCCAGAAGATTTTACAATAATGATAGTGAAATCTGATAATAGTCCTATACTTGATTTTCCTGGGTTGTGCCCCGATTCTGTGTTGGTTCAGAGGAGATCCGATTTATTTAATATAGGCAAGAGATTAGGTGTTAGAAAACTAAATAATCTTATGTATGATGAGATAGATGTTAGTAAGTTATCTGCTCAGCTACAATTACAAATAGCAATTGGTGGTGTGGATGAGGTATACTACCAAGATGATCCTACTCTACAATCTATATTATTAGCTATAAATAAGGAGTTGGGAATAGAAATATTTTGCTATGGTATGAAAGATTATAGTATAGCTATGCAATTAGATGATATCAAGTACCAAGAAAAACTCGCTCTTACAGAATTAATTGTGGCTGCAGGAAAGAATGATGATATTTCAGGGTTCGAGCAGATAGAGTATTTTAAAAGGATGGTGTAACAAATGGCGATCAATGCTAAACTTGCCGATTTTTCTGCAAACTCATATGTTACAGTTGAGGAGGCCAACACATACTTTGGCACTCGTAGCAGCACAACAGCTTGGGATGCCTTAGCAACTACAGCTAAAGAGGCGTATCTTAAGCAAAGCACTAGGGATGTTGATAACTTCAATTTTGTAGAGGCTAAGTATTATGAAGCTCAACCTCTGGAATTTCCTAGGGATGATCATGAAACAGTTTCAGGTAATTGTGCTACTGCTCAAGGTGAGTCAACTGCTACACTATTAGATGATGTAACCTTTAAGAATACTGTATTAAATTCTGATACTTACATGGCTATGCCAAATAACTATTGGCAATATGGGAGCTGTCACCTAACTGACGATAATCTTGTTGAGCTTATTGCCTCCTCAAATACTGATGGAATAGTTCACATGGACACAGCTTTTACAGCATCCCTCACCACTGACACAGCATTCAGGGTATTTGCTCCGATATATCCACAAGTAAAAGAGGCGGTGTACGAACAAGCTTTATTCATTCTAGATAATCCAGGTCTGGATTCTATACAGGCCTACAAAAGTTTAGGTAGTAACAAAATTAGGATAGGAGATGTTTCAGTTGAAATTGCTGCTGGCAGCATGAGTAAGATTACTATATCCCCAACAGCTAAAAAGCTTCTAAGTAGATATATAAAAAGGACGATGACTAGTGCAAGAAGGTAGGAAAACACGTAAGTTAGCCAGATTATGGGGACAGAAATATGGCACAACTCCTACTATTCACTCATATGAAACAAGAAAAAGACGAAAGCGAACTACCCCAAAAAGAGGTGTTCGTAAGAGGTAGAGGATGGTTAAGAGGTTCAGAAAGAGAATACCAAAAAAGTATATAGAGATAAAGACTAATAAGAAGGGTTGGACAAAGGTAGAATTATTAGGATTCACAAAGAGTAGGAAAAGAATAATAGTAAAATTCAAAGATGATACAATAGCAACTCTTTTACCAAAGAGAGTTAGATGGTGTGTTGTTAGAATTACAGGTGCTGGTAAACCCAATAAGAAAACTGCTAAACAATACAAAAGCAAGAAGAAGAGAAAGAAGAGTAAAAATACTGGCAGAAAGAAATCTAATCTCAAAATGCTTAAAGAGGGTGCAAGAGCTAAATTGGAGAGGGAATAAGATGATAGGTAAGATAGAACAACTTACAGAAAAGCTTAGTTTCCCTATTAATCCTATATTTGGTGGTTTGAGAGTTGATCCATTGAAGAAGCAGATAATGGATTTACAGAAGAGGGTAGAGGAGCTAGAAAAAATAGTGAGGGAGCTAAAGAAATGTCAATAACTACAGGTCTGTTAAATCAAACAATTACTACCATCTATTCCACATCTGATGACGGGTATGGAGATGCGACACTCACTTCTGTGTATTCGAGTGTCCCATGCCGATGGCAGGAAAGGACAGGTCTTATAATTGATAAAAATGGGCAGGAGAAACAGTTTACAGTAGAGGCATGGATAGGACCTGACTATACAATTCTTGTTGATTATGAAATTTTATTTGGTTCAGAAACATATGTAGTTATTGGAAGAGAAAAGCATATTGGATTAGGCGGTGAGCACGATCATACAAAATTGTATCTCGTGTAATTATGGCATTTAAAGCTTGGAAAGACAGTAGATCAGCAGGATATTCGCGTCCTGGACCAAGTAAGACAGGATCTGCTGGTAGAATAGGGGTTTCTGCCAGAGACATTAAGGACTTAAAGTTAAACTTTGAGATGCTTGGAGAGGAAATATCTGACGGGGCTATAAAAGTTGCGGCTAATATAGTAATAGATCTTCTTTCCAGATCACAGCCCAAAGTACCATTTGTTCCAGATTCTGGGTTATTAAGGAAAAGTGGTGAGGCTAGAATATTGTTGGGGCATAAGCATACTAAGGGTAAGAGTGGATATACTAAGCTTGTAGCTAAAGGGCGTAAAGATGGTAATGTAGATGTTGATGTATCAGGCTTGAAAGGATTGTGGAAGAGGCGTCCTTCATATATTAGAGGTAATGTTACATATGATAGGTTGAACGAAACTGGTGAGGATATAGCTGTTTGGACCCATGAAGAATTACTACCTTACGAAGCTCGTCCTCTAAAACCAGCAGCTAGGCAACCTGGAACAGGGCCTAAATACTTAGAGAGTACATGGTTAGATAAAAGAGATGAGTATATCGCATGGATAAAAGACGAATTCTCCAGACAAGAGGTAGCGAAAGATATTGAGCGGAATTTGAAAGTTGTAAAAAAGGGTGGAAAATACACAGTGGATATACTTAGAACTAAGAAGAGGAGATAATATGGCCAATACAATTTGTAATACAGTAGCCTCTTATTTGACTGATCTCACTGCAACAAATGCAATTTGTTCTGCGTTAGGGGCAACTTTGAGTTTTGGCACCAATCTCTTTATTGGAATCGAGCCTGCTGATAAGGATGTTAGTGTGGTTACTATTATCCCTTATGGAGGTAGTCCCCCAAATGTAGATAACCAAAGACAAAATCCATCTGTTCAGGTAAGGGTTAATTCTATTACTAGACAAGGAGCTCTGACAATTCAGCAAAGTTTAATCAATGAACTCCATATGAATAAGCTGTCTGGAGAAGGTTTGATGATGTCGAATGATAGTGCTCCTCTTTTGATAGGATCGTTTGAGGGAGGCCAAAAGACCATTTCTGTGAGTAATTATACGGTAAAGCACATAAAAATATAAGTAATGTACAATTTTGCTTGACAAATATATCAAAGTATGCTATAATGAAATTAAAAATTTAAGCTATATTAACTGTACGGTGAAATTTAATGATTTACTGTGTTTTTAACCGTTCGGTTAAGTCGAGGAAAAAATGACTGCATCTATTCGTATCCTTGTTACAGATTCTGCAGGTAAAGAGTATAAGAAATCAATAGTTGAGTTGGATGATGATGTGAGTAAAGTTTCAATAGAGCTTGTTAATGGTAAAAAACTCACATTTGGGATACCCAATAAGTATCGCAAAAGAGATGAGCCCATTTTTGGGGATGTAGACGCACTTAAAAAGATATTTAACATGGGGTAAAGGTTGCGCGACCTTGAATGAGAGTGCCCTAAACACTCTCAACCCTTTTAACCTTTTAGGGAGGCACAAAAATGAGGAAGAAAACAATAGAAGAAGTTCGGAGTTACGTCGAAAGTAAAGGCGACAAGCTTTTCTCTAAAGTTTATGAGAATAATAGGGTCAAACTAGAGATAAGATGTGGTGCTGAAGGGCATACATTTTGGATTAATTGGAGTGAGTATTATCGTGGAGTAAGGTGCTCAGAGTGTGATAGGCTTCGTCAATTAAAGCCTATTAAAGAGATTAAAGAGTATGTTGAAGGTGAAGGGGATAGATTAATATCTATTATATATGTTAATAGTAAAACTAAGCTTAGGTTTAAATGTGGCAATGAAGGACATACATTTTGGATGAGGTGGAACTGTTATCAACAAGGGGAAAGATGCCCAGAATGTGATCGTGCTAATCATACTGGGGAAAAGAGTAATTTATATAAGGGAGGGGTAACTAAACTTAATATTCCCTTGTATAATACTTACGCTCATCAAATAGATTTTTGTGAAGAAGTAAGAAGAGATCCAGATAATATGGATTGGCTACAAGTTAGATGCACAAATTGTAATGAGTGGTTTAGTCCTAAAGCTACAGAAGTTCAGAGAAGAGCCCAAGTTATAAATGATGGTGGTGGGAGTAGGTTCTATTGCTCAGAAAAGTGTAAACACTCTTGTTCAATATACGGCCAACACAAATTTCCTAAAGGCTTCAAGAAAGATTATCATAGACATCCTGATTATAATATTTGGGCTGATATGATAAAAGAACGAGACAACTATGAATGTCAAATCTGTGGTGAAACAGAAGGTGTAAATGCTCATCACT
>Ga0207997_1000153_pt1 | contig 32960 bp, 42 predicted proteins | sample AntAceMetag02UKN_FD_184777 | JGI IMG/M metagenome (GOLD analysis project Ga0207997, IMG submission 184777) | Saline lake microbial communities from Ace Lake, Antarctica - Antarctic Ace Lake Metagenome 02UKN (SPAdes) (version 2) | ecosystem: Environmental > Aquatic > Non-marine Saline and... | reverse complement strand
CATAGTCACATTCCCCAAGACCATCTATGAGAAGGGCATAAAGGAAGCAACGTTCTTGATAGCACACAGTGGTGGGTTCGACGGCGAAAGGGTAATGCTGCCGACAGGCATCGTCAAGACGCTCACTGAAAAAGACGTGGCGCATATCAAGAAGAACGACCTGGACCCGAAGGAGTTCTTCAAGTTGATCAAGGGTGAGACAGTCAAGCCCGAACAAGTGATCAAAAAGGAGGAGGCGGTACCAAAAGAGGCGGATAAGTGGGAGAGGTTCGATAAAAAATGGAAACTCCGTGAAGGCGCTACCCATGTGTTTTTTGAAAAGGACGGATGGAAATTCTTTGGGGACGAGGTCCATTGCCCAAAGGAAGACATTAAGTACAATGCGATCAGGCTCAAGGATGTCTACGATAAATTCGCGGCGCTGGTCAAGGGGGCCTTCGCCGTAAGCAAAGCCCATCAAACGAACATGGCCTACATCTGGACGACCAAGAAAGAATGGACCGCTGAGGAGGAGAGGCGTTATGAGGAGCTTTGGAAAGAAGATAGCATCCAAGTCATGCACGGTAGTGTGGAATTTGTCTTGAAGGATAAGCAAACGGCTCCAATAAGGTTGTTTGAGGAACCACCAGCCAAGGTCGAGAGGGTGACGGAGGAGAAACCCAGAGTGGATGAAAGTGAGGTAGACAAGACGGTGAGACCCCCCGGACTCAAGAAGTTGTTGAGTGCAATGCCCTGGAAGTACGAGGTTGACACCAGGAAGGGCAAGATAGAGGTCTACAACTTCCCCATACCGGAGGACGAGGACCCGAAGGAGACCGAGCGTTGGAAAGCATGGATAGATCAGGAGGAAGAGGTGGAGAAGGTGGAGTTCGTGGGTCCGAAGCCGGTGAAACTGAAGAAACCGAAAGGTTTGACGAAGATGCATCCAGAGAAAGCTTGGAAGTATCAGGTGGAGACACCAAGGGGGATAATCGAGGCCTACAACTTCCGCAGCTTTGTGGGACAGGACCCCAAGGAGATTGACCGATGGATGGATTGGATAGACCAGGAGGAGGCAGAAGAGATTCCACTTCCGAAAAAGGAACCGGTCAAGAAACCAGCGGAGAGACCGATCAAGGAGACAGCGGCAAGGATTGTAGAGCTTGAGGAGGAGCGTAGAGAGAAGGAGATCCTAGAGCTGACGAAGAAAGCCGTGGGTCCATCGGCAAGCGAACTCGAGATAGCGGTGGTCCTCAAGAAGAAGGCCCTATCGATAACGGCCAGGGTTATCCCCAAATACAGGGATCGGTGGCAGGAGGATTCGTGGGTCGTGACCGATTCCGTGAACAACCCACCAGCGTTGATAAAGGATTTCGTTGCGAATACCATGAAGATGAGAAGGAGGAAAGGGCCAGCGCCTCCCGAAGCATCCATTGGAGAAATGCGGTTCAGGGAAGCGGCGACCAAGTGGAACGAATTCCTCAAGGAACTTGGTATGAGTGGCGCCGTTACCGAGTGGCAGGAACCCACGTCCGAAGAATCTCTTTCTATCCCCCAGGGACTTTGCGTCCATCATACTCAAAAGGTCCATGACAGAATCCATGCCAGCATTGCAAGTCTTTTCGGGGCAACGCCTGAGAAGTTCTATGACGAAAAGAAACCATCCTTTGAGGAAGGGTTTGACTACATGGTGTGCTTCGACCTTCAGAAGAAGAGCAAGGTGGCCCCGTACGAGATAGCGGGTGGCAGAATCAAGTACGACGATCTTGCCGAAGCACTTGAAGGCATTGAGCAGGACCAGATGAATGTCCAGGTAGCCGTAGACCCGGAGGAGATCGCATGACCGCAATAAACTCCTTCGCGAAGATGCGGTTCATTGAGCAGTTGGATGTGTGGATAGAGGACAGGACCTTGTTCTACGAGTTGACCGGCGACGAAGGAACGCTGAAGCTCATCGAATCATTAAGAAAAACGAAAGAGGTTTTAGAAGAGATGGATGAAGAGGTATAATTCACCTGCAACTCTGTACAGCAGACTTGAAGGCCGACTTCACCGCGTCTCTGCTCGAATAACTTCCACCGCGTATCTTATCGCCGATGCAGTTGTTATACCTAGATGCTTTCTTCTGGAAGTAGACGTGCAGACCTCTCTTCTGAGTGATGGAAACCATCAATCCATGCTTGTGAGAACGAGGCATGAATCTTTTTATGTCCTTGAGGTTATATCTTCTTTTGTATGACAAAACCCAAAAGACTTAACCTCCGAGTGGCGGAGGACGTCTACGATTTCATAGTCGAACTTACTGAAATATTTGAATGCAGCAAGAGCGAGGCCATATCAAAGGTTCTGGTCCTGGCCCAGGTGGTGTATCATTCAGAACTGAAGGATCTGTTGTTGCTCCTTGCCAAGGGATATGATATAGATTTCGGGGTTGATGCGGAGAACGAAGAATCAAAGCCTACCTAATGCGTCTAGCTTCCATTGCTCAACCTGGAATGTTTCTTCTTCTTCTTTCGGTTCTTCCTGATTTCCCACCAAGGTGAAGGAGCCATCATCGAGTTCTGCAACGAGTTGCGGGATGCTGTATATCTTCAATTCCATGGCGATATCGGCAGCTTTATCGTCCTCCACGACATCCAGAACTTCGATAATGCCAGCGGCGATCTCGTCCGCGAATTCTCTCTTGGCTATCGCGCAGCCACCGCATCCTTCGCCCGAGAGTATGTAGAGAGCACGTACTCCCTCTGGTAGTGTCATCTGATCCTGCGGTTCAGCTTCCTTCTTCACCTTCTTGTTCGAGCGTTCCTTCTGCACCTTGGGCTCCGGCTCCGGTAATCCTTTCTTGACCCGCCACTCGGAGGCGCATTCACTCATGCGTTCCTTGGGTGGAGTTTCCGTATCCTTCAACCGGACCATGCACTCCTTGATATGCTCCCGGTACTCGTTCTGCTTCCTGCTCATTTGGCGTGGGTTCTGCGGTTCAACTTTTTTTCTGCGTTCGACTTTCCTTTCAGACCCGGAGGAGTTGAAGGTGAAGCTGGTCATGGGAATTCCACCCATGATCTTGTATGTTCTGCTCTTGATCACCCATTCGCCCTTGAGCCTGGAGTGGATCTCGTCGATGGCTATTTCCTGGGCCGTGGAAATGTCAAGTCCTCGAATGAAAACAATCGGTCTAGGACCGGCCAGAACACAGTAGACCCCGGTTCCCGTGTCTATCCCAGAAGCCTTCTCATTGACGCAGGCATAGACCTCTTCCTTAAAATCATCTTTATCCTTCATCGACAGAAATATCTACTTCTCCCTATAAACCCTTTATCAAAGAGGACAACTATGTTTCAATTGGCGTTTGAACTCCACTTCTTTTTCGTGGCACGCCCTGTTGATAGTCATCATACATTCCTCTTTGTTGTCCTGAGACAGATATTCGTGATAATAGGTTTCATTGATGTCTTCAAGCAAATCATCTTTCTTGAGGATTCCCTTGATAACACTCTCGTAATCGCAAGACCTTGCAGAGTCAGATAGCTCGTCGTACATCTTCTCAATGCTTTTAATGTCGGTACGAAGATTATCCTTCATCCACGCCTTTTGACTTTCTTCTGATGGACGCTTCATGATTTAGAATAGCGTTTTACTCCGATATAAAGTTATCACAAAAATGTCTTCTGGCTCTTGGCGGCCTCCGTTCGTGCTTCGACGAGGGCATCAATCGCGTCATGAAGGACCCCCACAAAACCATCAGAGTCCGGGGGAAGATTTCTTTTTACCATAAGTCGCTTGCACATGCATAGTATCCAGCGTGTCGTGTCGGAGCCTTTTATTTCATCGATGGAGGTGGCAAGAAAATCCTCGTACGCGTCCGAAAGCCAGCGTCCGTCCTTCACACGTGGGGTCATCCCCCAGCTGAGTGCCATGACGTCAATGATATGTGGCACATCACACGTTTCTTGAATGACCTCTATCGCTGCTTCTCTGACCAATTGACATTCGTTCTTCTCTTCTTCGGCCATAGGAATAACAACACCGTTCAGAATATTAATTCTTTCTCTTTTCAATCCTCGTGCAGAGGGTGATGTGAAATCATGTATATCCACGGTGCTCTTTGTCCTCTCTGGAGATCTGCCCCAAAAGGCCAACGATCTTGTTCATAATCGTTTGCCATTGTGGGTCACACGAGAAATTTATCTGCGTCTTACACACCATGTAGCATAGGGCCCAGAAAACAGAGAGAGAGGAAGATTCATCACCGTGCGCAAGACTGAGTTCATCCATTTTTCTTATCATGGGGATGGTGTCCTTCAGAATTAAATCCTTCTCTCCTTCATGCATGTTTCTGAAGTCATCATATATGGCGGGGCCAACGATGCCGAAGAAGCCTGGGAGGAGTTCGCCGAGGGTTTTCTCGACATCAGTTTTGAGTTCCTCGTCTGAGAATTCTGCTAAAGGTTTGAGCCCAGACTTGCGTGGGTCTCCAGCGTCTGTCGATGAGAGGAACACTAAAACGCTTATTGATGTATGGTGTTAAAAAAACTAGCCCAAAGTTTCATCCCGGAGGCGCTTGACGTCTTCTTTTTCTTCGGTGTCCATTGAATCCCAGGTTCTTCCAGGGTATTTCTCACGAAGTACCTCGCGTCCTGTGTCCATGAATGCGATCTTGGAGAGACGCTTGAGCACGTCGTCTTCCATGCCTGCCAACTCGACCTTGCAGGACGAGCACATGGTCGTGTCCTTCGTCTTTCTGATGATACGAAGTGCTTCTTTGAGATCGCCGATCTCTCCACCGATCTCCGGTTTCTTCTTACTTTCCCCCTCAAGTTCCGTTCGATATGTCGTGACTCGTTCCAGTAGTAATTTAGACCTCTTGATGTCGTCCTCGATGAAGAATGCCCCGCCAATGCGTAGTCCTTCTGCCAGGAGCGCGAAGAGGTCGAGTTGCATCAGCTCTCCTCGGCGTTAAGCTCATCGCTCAGTTGAATGATCTTCTTTCTCTTTTCGCTGTCCATTTCCTTGAGGGTTCTCTGCATCCCCTCATCGCCAAGTACATATCCTTTCACTATTGACCACGCATTGTCGATAAGGTTCACGCTCTCGTCCAGACTGATCTCCCCGCTCAATACCCGCTCAAACTCCGTCTTGATAACCGCCATGTTCACCCCCGTCGTGGACCCCACCGCTTTCGCGATCCGACTGTCCGATGCGATGGCGATTGCCAATCCAGTGATGTTCTTCAACATCTCGTCTGCCGATGAACCTTCTTTGTTTTTCAGGTATTGAATTTCCTCGATCATGGTTCTCATCAGTTCCTTTGTGTCTGCGTCGTCTTCCGCCTTCTCTGCCTTGGTCTTCTCTCGCTCTGTTTCCTTGGTCTGCTGGCCGATCATGCGTTCAAGGGATGCTATCCTGGTCTCGTACCTCGCCTTCAACGAGGCATTCTCCTCTTCAAGTTGCTTCTCTCGGTCTTTCTCAACCGTTTTAGTTTCTTGCGGCATTTAATTCCTCCATCGATTCGAATTGAACATTACACTCATTGCAGTAGAACCATTTAAAACTCATCACCCTGCGTGTGTTGTACCCATGGCACACCGGGCATTGCATTGATTGTTCTTCGGTCATGCTGTTCCTCTGCCTCCAGATTACATCCCCAGTGCGTCCACGAGCACATAGCGCATCTTATTCTTCAGCTCCTCCACCTGGCGGTAGAACACCTTCAGCGCATAGCTGTTCACCCCAGACATCTTAATGTACTTGAGTTTGCGGTTGCCCTCTTTTTCCCCGCGTTCCTTGATGTATGCCTCAGCTTCCTCTTCACTGTCCATCTTTGTCAAGTATTCCCCGTCGGACATGATCAGATATATGGATCGTCTTTCTATTGCGAGGTCCATTGCCTTTATCAGCATACTCTCGATATCCTTTCTGGATTCGAGTCCAAGATCGGTGGCTATCAGGTCCTGGGCGTCTTTATCAAGATTGTCAAATCTGAGGTCATAGAGTGTCTGGATGTAGTCCGGTACGGTAGGATAGAACGCGAGCGTATAGAAGAGATCTGGTCGGTGATCCTTCATCCATGCAAGCAGAGGGATCATTATCTCTGACAGGTCCACAGAATCATAGAAATCCATGACTCCCTCGCCGTATCTGTTCAGGCTTGATAGCATTTTCTGGTTCACTCGTATCTCCTCTGGCACGACATCGAAGAAGTCCGCGTTGTTCGCTATCGATAGATAGAATCTTATTGGGGATATCTTTACCACCGGTGCTTTCTTACCGCAGTATGGACAGAGAGCGAAGTTGCCGAAGCTCCTTGCGTCGCCCAGATTGGCAAAGCACAGACCACAGGTTGCCCCGTTCAGATAGGTCTCCACATATCCGAAGAGTACGCCTCGCAGAATTCCGGCTCTCCCCATGCTCAACCCGGCTTCGGTTGCGGTTTTCCAGAGACCGTCTACCGCACCCTTGAGCCCGGCTGCGGCGTCGTTGAATATCTTTATTAGATCGAGATCATATCTCTCCATTGTGGTCGCCTCAAGCTTTTTTTGGTTTCCCTTTGGACTTTGATCCCTTCTTACCCGCCGACTTTTTCTTCGTCGTTTTCTTCACAACAGGTTCGGGTTCAGGAGGCGGCGCAATAGGTATCGGCTCAGGTTCAGGCGCGATCTCAGGCTTCGATTCCGTTTCGGGAAGAGGAGGTGAATATTGCTCAGGCGGTTTTGGAGCGGGCTCTTCTTTTTTCGGAGTCTCCGGGGGCTTGATCTCTTCTATCTTTGGTGCAAGTTCAAGAATGACGCCGCAGTTCTCGCACTTGATCGCGGTTGCGTTCTTCGAGGCCACGAATTCAGTTCCGCATTCAGGACAGAATCCGCGCAATTGGCTGCCGAGGAGCGCCATTTGAGCACCACCGGGGGCCGCGCCTCCAGGAACCGCACCTCCTCCCATTCCCCCTCCAGCTATACTCCTGCCTATCCCGCTTCCTAGATTCTCTCCGAATCTGCTAACGACATCGGCGGCGCGGTCGACGGTCTTCTCCATTGACCCCGCTTCGATTTCCTTGATATGTCTCTCAAGGTCTATCTCCTTCAGTCGAAGAGTACGGTCATCGATGGTCCCGACAGCTTCTGACCTCATAGCGTCAACTTCATCCCTTCGACTGATCTTGTCCGCAAACATCACCATGTTCGCCATCTCTTCCATGCGGTCTATGGGACCTTTGACCTGTCCCTGCGTCTGCCTAATTTCTTCAAGTTCCTTGCGAAGTTCCGTTACTTGATTGTTCTCCATCGATGCCAATTTCTGCTTCACTTCCATCAGTTCTGGGGTCATGATCGGACCACGTTTGAGAGAATCGTTTTCCTGCCGGAGACGCATGATCTCATTCGCAAGTTTGATTCTCTCCTCTTTTTCTTCTCTCAACTTCTCCTGGTCAGCCATCAACTTGAGGAATTCCTCCCGCGTCAAAGCGCCTCCGCCATCTTTCGGAGGAGTGGCTGGAGGAGCGGGTTGCCACCAAGGACTAGGCGCTTGCTGATGAGGTGCACCAGGAACATCGGGAGGGGACCGGAATGGTTGGTATGGGTTTTGTGCTGGATCGAATGAATAAGGCGAAGGCACTGGAGGAAACTGAGGTGCGGAGAAGAGGTGCGGAGAAGAGTTCATTGCTATGTCTATGATGCGCTTATATTTCGTGGGTATCTTGAACACCTTGTTTACGATGTCCGTGACGTAGACCGAGGTAATAGAGGTGTACTGGTCGAGAAGATTATAGAGCATTGCCGGGATCTTCTTGTAATGTTCTTCTTGGTCAAAATGATCGACCACCCAATTCATCTCAGCTTTCGTGGGTTTCTTCGGTAGCTGATTCATCAAATGGATCAGTTCTTCCCTCATCAAGAAATAGACACCATCTAACCCAACAGCCATTATCAGTTCCTCAGAAGTGTATTCCTTCCCCTGATAGTTCACGGTGCTTTCGGGCTTGGGTCCATACACGTCATGTTCATCTGCGGGACGGGGAGGAACCGCTTGCGGAATGTTTTTCACTACGACCTGTGGAGTAGCATGCACCGGGGGAGTTGGCACCGCTTCTTTGAGTGGTTCGTCATGTAGTTCATATTCTTCCTGTTCCGAAGGAATTTCTTCGACTATATCTTCGGCATCTGATTCTGGTGCGTCTTCTTCCCTGACCTCTAACTCCTGAATATATTTCTCCTTGATGTCGTTCCAATCCCCTTTCATTTCCTTCACGACTTCTGGGTGCTTCTTCTCGAAATGCTGTTTTGCTTGGAAGCCGGGTATCAAGAGTTCTCCACATAGTAAGCATCGGGATGTCTTCACCATGTTCTCACGAACACCACAATTGTTTTATCTCCTTTTTATAAACATCGCGCGCTTACAAGCTTAGCACAAGCTTAGCACAAGCTTAGAGTAAGGCAAGCTTCAAGCTTAGACACAAGCTTAGACACAAGCTTAGATACAAGCTTGACCATAAGCTTAGACACAAGCTTAACTGCAAGCTTAGCCAGAAGGGAGCTTGTTACAAGTCCGGTGCAAACCTACAGCTAAGCGGTCAACGAACAAGCCTAGAGATCCATTTAACCCCATCTATGAACAGGTCATAAAGTGGGGACGCATCTTCTCTCAGATGACCTATCGGATCACGAGAAGGACTTTTTCTATCCCAATGAACCAGATAGTTGTTGGTGAACTCGACGATATGAATCCGGCCTCCATCGGACAGCGGGATCTCAAGGTCGCGCAGTTGCCCATGAGGTTCTCCCATGGCTTCTATAGCCCCCTCTGGAGGCAAACAAGGCTTGTGAACGATGATGTTCGTATGAGGGGGCATCGATAACACCCGGTTGAAAACCAATTGCCAATCCACGGTATCTCTTTATGGTTGAATAACATATATTTTTTGCGATGTTAATTCCGACGGTCGTGATTCCAACAAAGAACGAGGAAAGAAACATCAGTAATGTTCTGGGTGACCTGAAGAATCAGACTATGAAGTGCAAGGTGATAGTGGTCGATGGAAATTCAGAGGATAATACGGTAGAGATCGCCAAGTCTTATGATGTTCTTGTTGTAACGGGCAGAAGCACCGTCGGGACGGCAAGGCACTGGGGAACGGAATACGTCGATTCGGAATTCGTTCTTCAGACCGACGCCGACGCAAGAATTCCACCAGACTGGGTAGAACGACACGTCGCAAACCTCGAGGACAATTATATCATAACAGGACCGATCATATACCCAAAGGAAAGAATCGCATCGATTTTCAATCCTCTCTTCCTGTTCGGCCAATATTGTTTGATGAGCATGAATGTATCTTGCGTGGCTGCGAATATGAGCTTCAGGAAGAGCAGATATGTTGGTTTTCCAGATCAAGGATACGGAGAGGACATGATTTTCTTGAGGAAGATGATACAGACCTGGGGGCCCCAATGTCATCTTCACGATAACAGCATCGTAGTAACGAACGAGCACAACCCAGTCGATTGGTGGTTGGTGGAACGGGGATTGAAAAAAAGATGATTACGATGTTTCTTGTATGGTTTCCCAGAGAGCAGTACTAGAAATGTAAATTGAATAGCAACTAACAGAGAGCAACAAGAGCAATCCAAAGATTTGAACAGCCTTCTCCCAATTTTCATCTTCCATAGTGAAATATATAAAGCTTTAAACACAAATAACTATTGATTAAGATGCCTATATTGACCGGAATCGTAACGGATATGAATGGGAACGCAGTCTCCGGTGCCATGCTGTCGCTCAATAGCTATTGGATGAACACGTCCATGGACGGAAGCTTTTCAATGGAGATACCGCCAGGACAATACATCCTTCGATGTATAAAGCAGGGGTATCAAACTTATGAGTCTAGAACGACAGTTCAAAACGACACTAGCATAAGGATCACATTGATGGACTGATTGAATGAGCAACGGCCAGCTTGCCCAGATCAAAGCCACCATACGGCACAGCATACTTGTTATGCCCGAAGTATCCAGCATTTCTTATGACGAAGCGATGAACACCATAATCATCACGGTCGATAACGAGGATGTGAAGGGCGAGGTCATGTCGAAGCTGCCGAGCGCACTCGGTGGCTATTTGGTCGATTTCCAGGTTATGAAGAAACCACAGCTCCTCCTTGATAGGATGGATGAATTTAGACCCATACCCGGAGGGGTGAGCATCGGACACCGGGACGTGACAGCTGGCACGAATGCGATTCTTGTTTACAATCGCCAGGGCCAACCGAGATTGCTGTCCAACTCCCACGTATTCACACCGATATTGCAGACCGGAACGTTCGGAAGGGTAGGAGATCCCATCTCTCAACCCGGTATGCTTGATTCAGACGGTGTCTTGATGAAATGCGCAGAATTGCAACGATGGACAGAACCGGTGAACGGGGAGATGTATGCGGACGCCGCCATCGCCGTTCCTGTAGTCGATATCTATGATTACGTCATGGGTGACACACAACCATGGCCGGTCGTCGAAGCGGTAAAAGCAGAGATAGGGATGAACGTAAAGAAAGCGGGGCGTACAACGGGGGTTACCTACGGCGAGATAATAGGGACCATGGTGGATACCAAGGCTACCGACGCCAACGGATACATGCTCTGGCAAATGCTCGATCAAATCCGATTAGAAATGGAAATCGCCGGTGGCGATAGTGGATCTTTGCTTGTGACTGAGGATAATAAAGCGGTCGGTCTTATATGGGGAGGCGGAGGCGGTCAGGCAATGGCCGCACCGATAGGATACGTGATGAAAATCTTCGACATCGGTTTCTCCTATCCTCTGCAAGAACCACCAGAGGTCCCGGAGACCGAATTGATAGTAGAAGCAGGGATGAAATTTCCGTGGTTCTTGCTGATGCTCTCCGCAGCCGGGCTCGGTGCACTTGGGCTCATTCATATGATGAAAGGAGGATCTAATTTCTAAGTGGGGTTATTCATGGGAAAGACGGATTGTTGGTGGGTTGTGAGTATCCTCGGAGACCCAATGGTAGGGGGGTGGTCAAATGATTTACCCGGTCACTATCAAATCGAAGCGATGCGACCGCTGGCAGAGTACATCATAGCTAACTCAATCGGCGGACACCCGTTCAGGCAGATAGGGGAATGGATCGACAAAGCCGTCGTTTTTGAACCGGACGAATCGCTTCATTGGCCCACTGGGAATTATTGGGCGACTCCTCTGGAGCTGTTAGCTGTTAGATACGGCGATTGCGAAGACCATGCCCTTATACAGGCATCGATGCTCCTGGCTCTTGGGTACAAAGCATACGCAGTTATCGGAGCGGGGCATGTGTGGGTCGAGGCCCAGGCAGAGAACGGTCTCTGGTACCTTCTCGAATCTTGCTATGGAACCGTGGTGAGTAGGTCCGCCGAAAGACCAGATTATTATGATCCGACCATCTACATCACGCCAGACGGATGTTACGAGGGCAATCCGACCGACGATTTCCCCGACGTTCCGACCGGAGGAGTCGACACGATTCAGATCACCACGGTTGATAAATCGATAGTCGCTCTGAACGAATACCAGACGGTGCGGGGGAACCTGACAGACGTGATGAACAATCCTTTGGTCGATCAAGAAATCTTGGTGAGTGAGAGTGTTGATGACGCACCATACGAGCTACTTGGTAAACCCCGGACGGGACCTGACGGCTCGTACTTAATGCATTATAAGGTGACCAGTGGCGGGCAGCACGTAGTGATGTCATCCTTCCCCGGAACCGTAGTTGATACATTGGAGATATTCACTACGCCAAGCTATATCCCAAGCGTGGAAGAGGTTCTTGCTCTTCTTTCGTGAGGACTGTCCCTCACGGTTTTGTGCCAATGAATTTGGCCTCAAATATCCAAGAACCTACCTGATCTGGAGTGTAGACTGTAGTGAATTCCCCGTTCGTGTCCGTGACGACGTTCGTTATGAGAAAATCACATTCCGATGATCCGGGTCTCTGGCACCATATCTCAACCTGATGAGAGACCATAGGATCGGCGGAAAGTTTCTTCTTCAACGTTCCGGCGATGGAAACGGGGTCTCCAAGATCAACCTTTTCTGGTGTTACAGAGATCGTGAGATCTGTGTCGAGGTACACCGCTGGCTCTTCCACAATGAAATCTACAAATGCCTCAGAGGGGTTGTAATATGTGGGCATTTTTGTTTTCTCCTCTTAGAACATCATTGGTCAAGGAAAGAAATAAACCTATTGGTCATGGTCTCTTTCTTTCTCTTAGAGATTCCATTATCTCGGGTATCGCAACAACCGCGATAACGCCCGCAACTCCGATTCCAGCGATGAGAATCAATGTTAGAAGTATTTCTGGTTGGTCCTCCTCCTCTGGACAAGACCCCACCTTAACCCAATCGCCTATGCCCGAATCAGGGTCAAACACACAAATCCAATAGGGATCAACCACCGTACCTCCAGGGCAAGTGAAGGGGAGGGTCGTTCCAGCAAGTGATTCGGAGCACGGTACATCCGGCGGAGCCGGTGGAGTGAATTTGTCTCCCCAAATGAATCTGTAAGCTCCAGTCATTATTTCTCTAACGATGAAAAAGGCAATGACGGCGATTACGGCAAGAGCGATGACCGTGATCACAACCTGCACGTACGCGACCGTTGTTTCAGTGTCTGTAACTTCTGGGTCAATCCATTCGGCCTGAATCTTCCATTGTTCGTTTATGACGACCCCAAACACATCTAGAAGGGAGCGCCGTGCGACAACCATTCTGAGAGGGGTTCCTCCATTTTGCACTATCTCGCCTAATATCTGGTCCTTCATCTGCATTAAATCCTGCATTTGAAGAACGTTCTCCCCCCAATAGTCCAGATGGACCGCTGGGCCATAATAGGTTTCACTGGCGGGGTATAATTCATCGAAGATGACCTCGAACTCACCATAGGTCCCAGATATGATGAAGTGCATATCATCAGAATAAGATGCAGCTAGCCCACCTGTTCCATCGAAGAACAGCTTGGCGTAATACGCTCCTGTGATCGGAGGCGTGACCTGAAACTCTCTTGTATCAACAGAAAATAGCGCGGCTCCTGGAGGCGCACTCGTCATAAGGGTATTCACTGTCTTGGTGTAGATGGCCGTGCCGTCCGTCTGATATATAACCAGACGGATGGGTTGGTTGACAACCCAGGTTTCGATCCAATCATCTATTAGACGACAGCTAACCCAGAATACCTCGAGTTCGCGGGCATCGGCTGGCGGTGCAGTAAGGACCTCTACATGTGTTTCATGTACCGCAGGTTCAGTCGAGACATTGAGCGTCGTTATCTCTGACTCTGAAGAACTATACGAACCATCGCCTCCGAACACGGCCTTGACCTTAACGACATCCCCCTCACACACACCGAGGTCGCTCATCTTGAGTGGCTCGCTTACATAGCCAAGCGTCATCTGGATTTGCTCGCACCACGCGGTCCAGGGGCCGTTGTTGATGCTGTACTGGAACTGGATTGTTCTACCCGCCGGAACCACCTGTCCCGTGCTGGCGTCCATTAGGCGGTATCTGAATGTCTGCGTTTCCGTCGGCTGGATGACGACAATATCATCTGTTGGTAATTCTTTGAATATATAGGTCTCTCCAGGCTCCACTCCCCCTAGCATGTTGAATACAACAGTATGTTCGCAGACGGCGTATTCTGACGGGTGTGTCGAGTCGTTCACGGATTGACACTTCACACGCCACATCTCGCCAGGTAGCGCACCCCACGCCTGTGGGTCGAACGTGTACCACACTGTATAACCGCTTGACATCGTTTGCAATTGCTCGTAGGCAAGCACGTACGGATCGTATTCTCGAGCGACGTAGAAGCGGAGGAGTTCTAAACCCGTGCAGGCGTAACCCGTTTCCGTATCGACCATTCTATATTTGGTCGTGAGCTTCTCGCCCAAGTTCAGGTCGAACTCGTTTCCTGGTGTTACTCTCTGGTTCTGCCCATTGGTAAGTTGGATGATCTGCTCTATTATTTCCAGATGTGCGGGTTTGCCCGTTCCTCCATTACCGTTAGGCCAGACCAATCAATCACTTCCACATCAAGAGAGCGCCGAGGGCTCCGAGACCACCGAGGGCTCCGATTACCAACAGAGGGATATAGCTTACATCCCCCTCCGCGCCGACCGAGAATCCGGCGTAGCCCTCGGACGGCATGTAACTGACGCCCGCTACTGGTGCGGTTCCCTCGAACCTAGCCTTGACGTACCATGTTCCGGCCTCCTCGATAGTGAAGGGCAAGTTGAAATCGCCAACGCCCAAACCGCTTCCGCCAGTTATCGCCGTCCCAAGATATTCATATTGATCATCACCAGTACCCGACGGTTTCTGGTAGATGTCAATTGGCATACCCTCAATCTGTATGGAACCTGGGTCAGTCATTAGAGACCCCGTTGCATGCGCTAGATCCCCGACCTCGAACCCCTCCGCCGGTTGGGTGACGGTCACATTGACCGAGGTCCCGATGTTTTCGACAGGCTCAGTAATGTTGATAGTATCGGTAAGCTCGCATGCCTGGTAGGTCCCATCGCCTTCCCACCACCAGAGAACATTCAGCATTTGGGCACCGGCACCGGCTGTCGAGAACTCTACGTGCCCTGGACACCCTTCGCCCGGAAACGTGGACAAACAATTACCCAAGGCGTACAACGTTCCGTCCGCTCTGGTAAGTTTGACGTGGAGCGCGAGTCCTGGAAGGCATAGGGGGCCTATGCCGCTCTGTTCGTACATTATCGCCCCCCCGATCTTTATCGTCTCGCCTTCTGGGACATCGGTTGAAACGATGCAGGGGTCGATGAATGTCGGTTTAGTTGGTACTGCCTGCGCGGTGTAAATAGCAAAACCTTCCGAAGGATTATAGTAAGTTGGCATTAATATCCTTCCTCTTCTTGTTACATGAAACAAGTGGGGAGAAAATATAAAGAGTTTGCCTAGGCAACTTTGATATACCCCCCGCGTCATAAAATATATGATAACATGGCAATTGATCGCGATGTAAAAGAGGTCGCTGTTAACATTGTTGCTTTTACCGGAGGAGCAATCGGTGGGGAACTCATCGAAGACGGGGTAGCTAACGCAGGAGTGATCTGGTTTGGACCAGACCCCGCTCTGAACGGTAGGATCATCACAACGTTATCAGGACTAGCAGTAACGGTTGGTGGCATCGCCGCGCTATTGGCCGGAGGGAAATTCGAGGCTGTTGAAAAATTCGTTACTTATCTAGGAGCCGGAATCCTAGCCAACGGCCTTGCGGATCTTATCCTCTATGACCTGATACCGCCTGCGACGGTCTCAGCCGTACCTGTCAGTTCTGTACCAGGCGTGTACGTTTCCTCAAAACCTCGAGTGGAGATCGCTAGGACCGCAGAGAACGTCATAGCAATAAACGGCTACTGATATTACAAAGTAATACTTTTCAGTGGTCTGGCTTCTCATACGGTAAGTTTGAAATACAAAGAACAGCATAAAATAATTGATAACATGTACAGCATTGAGGACCTACCTCTAGATCTTGTTGGAGACATGTTCGCGTTCCTTGGTGGAAATGTCGTTGGATACATAGCCGAAGATCAGGCGATTCAAACGGGTAACGCCTGGTTCAGCCCGGACCCGGTTACCAATGGAAGATACGTTAATCTTGCTTTTGGTATACCCGCCGCCGCCATCGGTATACTGGGTGTCATGTGGGGCCCCAGGGACATGAAGTATCCATTCGAACTCCTATCTCTGGGTGGTATGGGCATGGCGACAAAGGGAATTGCGGACATGGTTATGAAGCCGACCGCCGTGGCTGCCGTTCGTGGAGTCCCTGCAACCGTTAGGGCCACATCACCGGGTCTACAGTCCGCGACTCCCATGATGATGCCGCAAGTGCTCGCCATGAAAACATAGATCACATCTTGATCGATATGTTTCCAGGGAATCGGTTCAGTGCATCTCTTATTAATATTTCCATAAGGGAGCTGCGTGAAATGCCGATCTTATCGGCCTCTTCGTCTATTCTTTTTCTTACTTCCCTGTCGACCGTGATACAAATGTGATCTTTCACCATTGGGTTAAGTATCACTTTGTGATATAAAGGTTATATGCCCCCCCCGTTCATGTAATCTTGGTATTTGCATGGTAAACCCCATTGCAGCGCAAACAGCTAAGACCGCAGGCGGACAGCTCGTTTATGCCAAGCAAGAGGCGGCTTTGGTATGGGCAAGAGACGCTGGTTTGGTCGTTGAACCCCTTTCGGGGAGCGAAAGCGACCAGATCGCACTCAGCCTTGACAGACTGCTTCGTGCCTCATTCGCAGAGAGGAACATCATTCAGATGTTCGAGAGGCACTTGCTCGAGATAATCGCTGGCGCCAATGTTGCCAAAGACCAAATGGACGCGGAGATTTCGGGAGAACAGCCAAGACCCGGTAAGATCTGTGGGCCCGTCCCCATCAGGGCGGCGTACTTCGGACTCGGTGATGACTGGACCGACTTGGTAGGCATTACAGCCGCCAATGTTGGATACTTTACCCCCGGTGCTCCGGCGGACTGGATTCATTCCGGTACGACCATTCTCGGTGGAACCGCTGGCCTCCCGATACGTGTTGGCTCGAACGTCGTACACGTCATCCTCGGCATTCAGGACCTTCACCCCTCTCCAAAGCTGGAGTCGGTGAAGTTCGAGATCAATGCCCGTGAGGAAGCCGTTCTGAACCTAGAGTACACTCACCAGGACCCACTTTCCAGACACCTCAAGGAGCTGGAGAAGGCATACCTATGGAAGCAGAACGACACCGTTCTTGGAGAGATCATGATCTCCAGTGCGTTCGGAGCCACCATTGAGCAGGCGATAGCGTTCCCCGCGTTGATCGGCGTCTCCTACATCATGGAGCCCGAGGCCAGGGTACACGACCCACCCAACCTGGATGGAACCGTCCATAACGTTGTCATGAGCACCGGATGAAGGAGGTGATGTAAAATGCCTGTAGTAGCATCACTTCGAGACGGACGCGTCATGGCAAAGTGCTCGGTAACGACCGGTTGGGCCACTAAGGAGACCTGTACCTATTACTCGTGCACGGTAGCCGATCTCAGGCAGGTCGAAGAGATCCTTCAGCTCAACCTGAAGGCTTCGGACTGCTCGCCGTTCAACATCGTCGGTCAATGGCACTCCGGCAACGTCGTAGGCCTCTCTGTCTACGCAGTAACCGGAACTTCAATCAGCGGTGACATCATTACCGTTGGTTTCTGAGTCACAAACCCTTTCTTTTTTATAATTTTTCAGAATACGTCTGAGTCTCCCATGGTCAGATACCATCTGGACCTGCCATGAAGAAGGTTGGCCGTGATGCCAGGGAGGTCGATGATCGCGAAGCCGAAGTAGGTTTTATCCATAGGTCTGATGTCGCTATTCTCGGGGGGGATAGAATGTGGATACCACATCGAGACCTCAGATATCCCTTGGATCGAAAAATACCTGGAAGCATGGCGCAACAACCCATCTATGTAGTCTGAGTCGATACCGGCGATATCCACTACATTGCCAACGATCTTCTCCCCGTCGTAGTACTTCTTGAGGACCGAGTATCCAAGGATGTAATCATCTTCTTCGATGATGAAGATACTGTAATCATTCTTCGGATTGTCCACGTATCTCCAGTTCAAGAATTCTACATTCCTGGCGTTCATGATCCGCCCCTTCGACACGGACCCGATAAGGTCATAGACACGCTCATCGAACCGCTCGACCTGCCTGACCGTGTGCGTCAATGACTCTTCCCTCAAGAACATCATGGACATCTTCCCGAACCCCTTCCAACGAAGCCTGTGAACGAACGGGACATAGGATTGGTCGTTAGGAAATCCATATACGAACTTGTAGGCGAGATGTATCGATTTAGCATAGGCCAGCACCGCTCCCCTGGTGAAGAGGCCCTTCCCTCTGTATTCAGGGTCGGTCATACTATCCAAGGACATGACACCTTTAACAGGAACACCGTCAATGAGAAAATCGACCGGGGATAGAGCATATTGACTGAGCAACTTGTCGCCGATGAACGATAACCTTATCACGCTCTCCCCGGCGGGATTGTCCATGAACCGCCACTTCCATGCGTTCAGGTTCAGCTTCTTGTCATAGGCCCTTTCGAACAGGTCGATGATAGCTTCCTCATCTCCTTCCTTATAATTTCTATTCGTAATCATAGAAACCCTTCTTGGTCTTCCTTCCTAGTTGCTCTCTGATGACCATTCCTTCAAGAAGAAAGTGAGGTGAATACTTATCCCCATGAACCGTACCAGACGCGTCTTTCTGGATTATCTTAAGAATGTCACAACAGGTATCGATGCCTATCATGTCCGCTAGCGCAAGAGGGCCCATGGGGTGATTGGCCCCGAGTTTCATTGCTTCATCGATATCCCCCGGCAATGCTATTCCTTCTTCAACCATCCTGGCAGCCTCGTTGATCATGAGCATCAACATTCTGTTCACGATGAACCCAGGAGAATCCTTAACGGCGATTGGGATCTTCCCCAATCGCTTAACGAACACGACGGCATCGACCAAGGTGCCATTGGAAGTGAATTTATTGGGCACGATCTCAACGAGCTTCATCGCGTAAACCGGGTTGAAGAAGTGAAGCCCAATTGCCCTCTGAGGCCGCCATATCCAATGAGTGATATCGGCTATGCTCAACGAGGATGTGCATGTCGCCAGGATAGTGTGGTCTCCGGTATGCTTATCAATTTCATCAAAAACCCTTTGCTTTATCGTAAGGTTCTCTGGAACGGCTTCAAGAACCATATCCGCATGGGAGACGGCGACCCCCATGGAATTGGTAGAGGAGACATTCCCCAATATCCGTTGTGCATCCTTGTGGGTGAGTTTTCCCTTCTTCTCTCCTTTCGCGAGGTTCTTTCTCAGATTTGCCAAGGGGTCTTCTTTTTCCCTGGTTTTCATCACGACTTTTATACCGTAGTCCGCTATGACCTGTGCCAGTTGCGAACCCAGCACACCCGTTCCGACGATAGTAACCTCTTCGATCATTTTACTATTCCCCGGAGCAGTATGAACGCCTCAACGACATCCAGATAGGCTTCCGCCCCCCGCTTTTTCGCTAGTGCTGTTAAACATTCGCATGAACGAGGATGAGGATGCTCGCGGACCTCGCTCTTATAGCACTCCATGGCTTTCAACTTGAGGTCAAGCGTCCTGTGGATATTGACGTAGGTGTTCGGGGTGAAGGCACGGCTGGAAGGCAACCATTCTGTCTCTGATGGCACCTCATAGGCGTATATCTTTTGGATAACGTGGTCTTTGTTTGGTCTCAGGGCGACCATGCTTGCCTCGAATACTATCCGGTGATCCCTGTGAAGGTCTCCGCCATACGGGACATACACGATATCTGGAGCATACTTCACAACGACTCGGTGTATGTCGTCGTTTAACTCTTTCTGAGCAACCATGTCCAGATATGCGTTGGGAAGATTGAGGCGAACGATCTTTTCAATTCCCAGGATATCTGTTACGGCGTGCATTTCCTTCATTTTCCGATTTCGTTGAGTTTTGGTAACGTTGTAGAAATCACACACGATGCACAAGGTAACATTGTCTCCTGACTCCGCATGCCTAGCTATCGTTCCTCCACACCCCAGAACCTCATCGTCAGCGTGGGGTGCTATGACCAGCACTTTCATAATTTTTCCACCACGAGACGAATCCTTTGACCGGGTTCCAAGTCATCGAAGAACTCTTTTTTTTCTGGACCTCTCAACTCGCATTCAAGCGAAATCGTGATTCCATTTGTGGGCACACGATTAAATCCCTTTTCACGGTCACCATTTCTGTCGAAATCACGTATTCTACTCAGCGTTCCTTCAATTTCTATCATATTTCTCTCCTCCATTCTCAGAGCTTCAAGCTCCTCTCTGCATTCTTTACATAAGCCCTTACCGTGGCGAGGGCCCTCGCCATCGTAGATAAATAATCGATTGACCTGCCTTTTACAACGGTTACAAATCAAATAAGAATCGTTGTCCACAAAGAACGTCGCTCTTTCATCACTCTTCACTTTCTCTCCTCCGCGATCTTCAAGAACTCCTTCATCCTCTCGAACTCCGCATCGAAATCGACTACCTCATCGAACCGCTTTCGGGCATTGACACACATCTCTTTGTGCTGGTCCTCGGAGCAGTTGTTGAGAAACTCTATGGCTCGCTTCACCCCGACGGTCCCGATGTCTATGCAGGTGACCTCGTGTTCGAGTAGAGGACTGGCCATCAACTGATTGTAGTCGGATATCCTTGTGATGAGAGGTCTGCCGCAGGCTGGCGCCTCATGAATGGTGAATCCGTAGCCGTCCCCGCAGAACTTCACATGATATATCCATCCCGCAGCGCGCATTGCTCTCGCTACGTCTCCCTCCGAGATTATCCCATCACGCCCGAGTATGCCGTGCATCATCCACTTATGGTCAGGGAGACCGTTCACGAACACATCCCACAGAGGTGCGTCTGGGCCATCTGGAAGACAGTTCATGAAATTCTTGACGAGTTTTCGATTCTCTGGAGGCTCATAGCGATACTCGCTCAGGCTGAACTCGGGGTGATAGGTGACGCTGTTGGTCTCCGGCCCTATGGCTAGTGTGGTGGAGTTCATGATGTTCTTGCAGACATTAGGGTCAAACATATCGAAGTTGTTCCCTAGCTCCCTGATGAATACAGCGTTCTTCTCGTCAGCAAGTGTGCGGTATACAACCTCATGCTGTCTAATGCTCGCTACTATGAAGTCGAAATCGGTCTGATAGAACTTCTCCAGCGTGATGCAGTGTTGTTCGAAGGGACCGCTCTCGTAGGCTGGATACCCGTATATGCCATCTTCGATGGGATATGCGATTCCATCTGGAATGCCCAAATATTGATCCACCGCTTGAGGGGGGCCATGCCAGAGTCCGCTTTCGAACCACTCTCTACCTATCGGCCTATACAGCGTCCCGCCAAGTCTCTCCTCAAAGAGCATCTGCAATGATCGGTACAATTCACCGTGATGCAGGTCGGCTAACACGATTGGTCCGCTCAAAAAATCACCACTTTATTAAATTTGCTAGAGTTACATCTGCCACAGAGAGGCTGGATGTTGTCTATATAATTCGTCCCTCCTTTTGAAAGGGGTACGATGTGGTCAACCGTCAGTTTGATTTCGGGTTCACTTTTACCGCAAGAAGGACAGGTATGATTGAATTTAGCTTTGGTTTCTTCCCACTCGTCCCAGGTAAAATTGCCCGTAACACCCCTGATTTGACGTTCTCTCCTACGATTCATAAAATTCACCTTGTCTTTATTCGCCGACCGCCATTCTGAATTTCTCTTTCTATGTTGTTCTGGGTGTTTCTGTCTCCATCTTCTTACCGAATCTCTGACCTGTAGAACCCGCTTAAGAGGTCTATTGTAAACATGGGGGTCTGGAGGAGGTTGAATAACATCTACTCTCGTTTGATGATAGCGTTTATGAATGAGAGTCTTTTGCGTTTTTTTATACTCTTTTTGGTATTCTTGTCGATGCAGGGGTCTGCATGGATCACAATACCGTTGATTACGTTGTGTTGGAGTGAATTCAACCCCGCATCGTAAACAGAATCTATTCTTAAAAACAGGATTGGTCATCGAACCCCCTCCAAGGTGCAGACACATCTTGTTCCCTCTGCTATTATGAATGGAATTTCATCGACCTTCTCCTCTTCCTCAACCATCATAACCCCTCGAGAAACTCCTTCCACTGGGCGTATATAAGGTCCTTGCCGAACAGCTCGATGCACTTCTCGCGTCCGGCCTGACCCATCTCGTAGGCGAGGTCCCGGTCATCGAATAGCTTCTGGATGTATCCCCTCAGTTCCATGATGTTGTTCGATGTGAACCCGTTCACGCCGTCCTCTATCAGTTCTGGGACCTCGACCCGATACCCTGCAAGTTCCTGGCCTATGGCGACCACTGGAATTCCTGCCATCCACGCTTCCAGGAAGCCAAGGGTGTACTGAGCGGGCTGGGTGCATGTGTAAAAAAAGCACCTGTTGTCCCTGAGCACCGCCCTGAGTTCGTCGTAGCTCAGCTCTCCTCCGAAGAGATCCCCCGCATCCTCGTTACCGTAGCCATAGAGCTTCCTTGGGAATCCCCTGGTGCAGTTGTTGAAGACATGGTACTTGAGTGCTCCCCACCGCTTCTTCATAGCCTGAGCGACCGTTATCACCCGCTCGAAATCGCCTCTCCACGGATGATATTCGTCGGGGTCCTGGTAGAACCGGATGAATGCCGATGCTCCGGTGTAACCTGGAATCCCTACTTCGAGAGGAGAATAGCGAACGATCTTCAACCCTTCCCGCCAGTAACGACTGAGAACGCTTTCGGTATGTTCAACGCTCTGACCTATCGACCTGAATATGACGTGCTTATGCTTGATGTTCTCCCAGTTTGGCGGGAGCCACGCCTCGATGCCATGAATCCAGATGACATCACACCAGTCGATGATCTCCTTGTTGATCACGGAACCCCATTCGCCCGGAGCTAGGGCGGCGAGTTCGGGGTCGTAGAACGCGTTCTCTATGGCCGGGCGGGAATCGTTCCCCGGTTCCGCCGGATTCCTGTAAGTTCCTTGGGACACGACATCGTGCCCGAGTTCGGTCAACATCTTCACCTCTTGCCACTCAGCGATGGAATGGCAACTCAGATACAGTATATTCATGTTTTTTCCTCCTTCTGAATCAGTTTGTTTGATCACCTTCTGGAAAGAGTGCTTCCCTCCACTTGCTCACGAAGGCGGCTATGTTGCACCTCTCCATGATCATACGCTTGGCGTTTCTAGCACGACTTGAAGCGTCGTGTGGCCGTTCGAATGCTTCATTAATCCTGTTTCGAATCTGAATCTGATCGGTATTCGCAAAGAAGATATTCGCAAAGAAGACATGATTCGTATTGAATATCTCGGTATTGGAACCCACGGGAGTCATGACCATCGGTACCTCGGCTAGAGCTGCTTCCATGCTCACCTGGGCGAATTCCTCTACTAAGGAAGGAAGGCATAGAAGGTCCATGGCCGCATAGGCAGACCACACATTTGCCATCTCCCCGGTGAAGATGGCGTCGGCCCCGATATCCTGAGCGAGCTGCATTAGCATCTGTTTCTGAGGGCCGTCGCCGACCATGAGCACCGTCCAATCTTGTCCCGCCGAAGCTTCTATCAAGGCGATGGGGTTCTTCTCCGGGACGAAGCGACCGACGAAACCGACCACGCGCCTTCCTTCAGGAATGTGATAGACCTCTCTCAGGTCCTCGTTCGGAACACCCTCTTCAACCGTGCCGTTTATAACTACTAACTTGTCGATCAGGTCGGGGCGTTCCTTGCGCATCGACCGTCGGACATTCTCGGTAGCGCAGACGATCATGTCCGACTCAGGGTACGCGACTCCCAAGCCGTGAACGATAGACACGACCCTAGTACCCCCGCAACCGCATTTATGGGGGTCGACCTCCCAACAGAGCAGAGCATCGGGGTTGAACTCTCCGAACAGCTTTTCCATCTCGGTATCGCCCCCGCTCTTGACCTCGACGTTAGGAAGAGCATCGAAATCCGGTCCCATGGAGCCCGCGTCGCCGCAACCCGATGGAACGTAGACAAAGGTGCTTACATCTGTAAGGTGTTTTAGCAGAGGATAGAGATAATTCGGCGCTCCTCCGACCCGACCCAAATATGGGGCTATTACGAACAGTTTCATGCACGTTCCCCCCTACTTTTCATGTCCGAAATCCGTTTGCGAAGGCGTTCTTTGACCTCTTCACAAATGTAAAGCTCTTTCAGAGTCTCACCGAGCCTCCGTGAGAGTTGATCCTCGTGAACCCGGTATTGAGCTAGTGCCTCCGGGATATGATAGAAATCCCACTTCTCCGCGATGCGCAACCACATCTCGTAGTCGGCCCAACAATGCATCTGCTCGTTGAATCGCATCTCTTCGTCCCGATAGAGCACCGTCAAACAGGGGACATAGTTACGGATCAGATACTCCTCCAGGTCCCAACCGGGTGCTAGAACGGGCGGAGGTCCGTAGGTGTTGTCGGGTTTGCCCTTCTCGTTGATCACGTCGTAATCGCTGTACACCAGTCCGATTTCTGGCCTGGAATCCAGAATTTGAACCTCTCTTTCTAGACAGTTCGGGAGTATGCGGTCGTCACCATCAAGCATCTTAATGTACTCACCAGTGGCCTGTCCAAGGGCGACGTTTCTGGACGTTCCTTCTATTGCAGGCGTTCCGTATGCCTTGGTGTTGTTCACGATGACGACAGATGGTACGTGGAGGAGTGGGGACTCCACCGGACCATCGATCAGATCCTCCTCATAGATGTAATGGGAGATGGTGCCCTCGTCGACCCAACTAAAATGAGCTATTCTCCTTAGTCCCTTCAGTTCCGGGAGCGGATCATCGGCCACGATGATATGCTCGAAGTCCCGGAAGGTCTGCGCCCTCACGCTATCAATGCAATCCTGGATGAACGGAGCGGAACCCCAATAATGTCCGGTTATGATGGAGACTTTCGGCATGTTACTCTCTCTTCTGGAATTTGGCGGACAACGCGCCGACCCTTTCCTCGGGGTCAGTGTGGTCGAACGCCCGCCCGATCCTTATACTGTCATACAGTCCGTACCTGAACTCATAATGTTTTAGTTCAAGGAGCGTTAACCCCTGTGCTTGAAACAGGTCGACGACGTCCCAGGACATTGCATGGGTGAACACGCCACTCACGGCTTCGTTGGCCTTGGTGATCAGCAGGAGATACCTACCCGGTTTCAGCACCCGACAAGCCTCCCGTACAACCGCTTCGGGGTCCTCGGTATGGGGAAGAACGCTGAAAATGGAGACCACATCGAAATGGTCTGTATGAAATGGAAGGTTCTCCCCGACCCCCTTGACATACCGCATATGATGACCTTCTATCCCCAACGCTCTGAACTCGTCGACCAATGGATCTATCCCGACCCGCTCTTCCGCCATGACCGCCCATTCCAGTGTACCTCGTGGACCGCATCCGATATCAAGGATCTTCTTTCCCGGATAGAAGGAAGAGGGGATGCTGAAGTGGTCGGTATAGAGGAAGGAGAAGCATGCGTTATCCAACCCTCCCTCTACCTCTGCCAGGTAGGTCCAATGCCTAACTGTTTCCTTCCGTCTATTGATCACATCATCTGATTCTTCGGGCGGGTCGGGCGGAATAAGATCCGAATCCCAATCGACATTCTGATCTCTGTTCATGTTCAAACCCTCAGCCACACGGATTGTCCATGGTCCATCAAGCACACCCAGAACTTCTGCTCCAGCAGGAAGTTCTTTGAAAGACGGGTCTTCCCCCCGTTTGGGAAGTTGTTGTCGTCCATGAGGACTACGGTGCCCGGCTTCTGGATGAAGGGCCACGCCGCCTTCAGCTCGGCAAGCTGATGCTCCTGCGCCTGGGTCGCATCCCCTTCGGCGGGGCAATCCATGCTGTCCAGGTATAGTAGGTCGATGTTCTCTATCTTATCGTCGGTATAGGTTAGCACTTTTGCTATGTCGTTACAAGACCGTAGGAACTTGACGGAATCGGAGAGGATGTAGGTGATGTGGTCCTTGTACTTCGCGGTGCATTGCTTCGATGTCGCCATGTGCTTGGGGTCGTTATCGACCGTGTGAAGCTCCCCTCCGTATTTTTGGCAGAAGGCACCGAAGAGCAATGTACCGCAGCCTCCGGGGTCATCGGCGAGTCTCATGGTCCCCGTCTCCACGATGATCTTTCCACCGCTCTGGAGGAGGATGTTGAGGGCCAGCTTGAAGGTTAAGTACTTCTCGCTCCTCACAAACTCGAGGTGGGAGAACTCCTCCTTCATCCAGTCATTATCGAAGAACAGGAAATCATCGATCACTCTTCCACCACCTCTCCTCAGTTTTTCATGTTGTTTCCAACCCATAGGTGAGAGTGGAACGTAATACTCGTTGCCACAGTCCAAACACTTCCACAGACTTCTGTTAGGACCCATGGTTTCTAAGTCCTTCAATTTCGTTACGTTGGTACTCCCACATTTCGGGCATTGCTCACTCACTCTTTCACCTCCTCTTTCTTCTCAACTCCCTTCTGGTGCTCCTCCCAAACCTGCATGATAAGCGAGTCCCACAGGGGCATGATGCGGTTCCAGTCGTATTGCAGGGCGAACTTCCTGCTCTCCTTGCCGTACTTCAGTCTAAGCTCTGGGTTGGTGTATGCTTCCGACATGCACTCCAACAACGAATTGCAATCCGGGATGGGATATCTCGCTAACATCGGCACCCAGACCGGGATGAACTCGAACTGTTCCGCTGGAATGGTGTCCACCAACCATCCATGCCCGCCCACCAGCTCCGTCATCGAGGAGCAGTTGGTGGCGATGCATGGAACCCCGGAAGCCATGGCTTCGATCAGCGATAGACCGAATCCCTCACCAAGAGATGGATTGAGCAGAACATCGGAGATCCTGTAAAGTTCAGCCAGCTCCGGTTCGTCTACCGAGTCCAGCTCAGGATTGAAGACCGGTGCCATAATCCGTTCCTCCAGTCCCAATTCCTCAGAGAAGGTCAAGAGGTCGTAACCCTTGGGGAAGTCCCCCCTGAGCAGAGTGAATAGGTACAGGTACGCATTCGAATCAGGGTGCCTCTCCAGGAACCTCTTGAAGGTGATCATCGTCTGTGGAAGGTTCTTCCGCTCCCCCCAGTTGGCTGCTAGGTCTATGAACAGGAACGCATCCTGGGGAATGCCCCACTTGTCTCTCAACTTCGTTTTCTCCTCCGGCGATGCCGGATGGAACATGAAGGTGTCCACGCCATGAGGGATGTAATCAATCATTTCCTGTGGGTAGTACTTCGACAACTGGTTTTGACCATACTGGCTCATGGCGCACAGTACGTCCGGTTGCGTCAAATAGGTCAGCCACTTCCTCGTCAAAGGAGCATCGATGGGGAAGTGTGCTATCCAGGGCGTTCTTGGCCGTCCGATGTTGAACGCGAAGGCGTCGCATAGGGTAATCAGCACGTCGATCTTGTATCTTGAGATGTAGTATGCGATGTTTTCTGGATTGCCTATATGCCCCCACGCAGGAAGTACAGGGACCAAGTTGCCCTTGGGGGTTTGAGCATCGAACTTCTCTCCCCAGACGATTGCGCCGCCACGTCCTCCGATGTTGATTACCTCGTAACCCATGTCGGCCAATCTAAAGCATGTCTCCTTGGTCACTTTTCCGTAGCCCGTGGCTGCGGTCAACGGCGCGCTGATCCATCCTATCCTTGGTTTCTTTATCAATTCGATTCCTCCTTCTTTCTCACGGTTATCGATCCGTCTTCCACATGCCACTCCAAATAATCACCTATCTCGAGGTCGAGCGCTATGGTGATGGGTTTCGGAACGGTCACAGTGTTGTTTATCATGATCTTCGTTTCGGCTACCTTGCTCATAGTAAAACCATATAGAGATATTAAAAAAGGTAATTAATACTTTCGTTGATATCCACCCGTGTGTGAACTCTGCGAGATGATCGAAAGCAGGGATTACAAGACCCATCTATACCACGAGGATGAAGTGTGTGTTATAGTAGACTGTTTGACCTGTGGGATACCGATGATGGTCCTGAAGCACCACGGGGAGCCCACCGAAGAGGAGTTAGAACACCTGAAGGCCGTCTCCATGGAACAGTTCCCGGACAAGGTGTGGCGCGGTTACAGACGCAAGATCAAAGACCACTGGCACGAGCATCTGATCGCCAAGGCATCAGAATAATCACCGCTTCTATGACTTCCTTCTGATCCTGGACGGTCATCTTCGGATAGAGAGGAAGGGATACCTCACGGTCGAAGACCCATTCCGCCTTTGGGGAATCACCCCTCTTGTAATGGAACAATTCCTGATAGAGGGTATGCAGATGAAGGGGAATGAAGTGAACGCTGCACCCGATGTTCAGCCATCTCATGGCCTCTATGAAATTATTTCTGCTCTCGGGCTCCTTGAGCAGAATCGGATAGAGGTGGTAGACATGTTTCACGTCCCCTTTCACCGTCGGAAGGAATATCCCATCCACATCAGACAGGGCCTTGTTGTAGACCCCGGCCATCTTGATGCGGGCTTCGATGAATCCGTCAAGCTTCTTCAACTGTTCTATGCCTATGGCGGCGTTGAGATCGCTCATATTGTACTTCCACCCGCACCGCTCGATGTCATAGTACCAGCTCGCTTCGTTGATCGACCTCTTCCAGGTGCTCCTGTTTATCCCGTTGGCTAGAAGGAGTCGTGCTTTCTTCGCGATTTCATCGTCGTCGGTGCATATCGCTCCTCCTTCTCCCGTGGTCATGTTCTTGGTGGGGTAGAAGGAAAAACATGCTGTCCCTTGAGATCCTATCTTCCGTCCCCGGTACTCAGCGCCGATTGCGTGGGCGGCGTCCTCGATGACATGGAGACCTTTTCTTTCCGCAATATCGTATATCTCCTCCATCTCGCAGGGCTGTCCGGCGAAGTGCACCGGCATGATGGCCTTAGTCTTGGGGCCTATCTTGCTTGCAATCTCATCCGGGTCTATGTTGAAATCGACCGTGCTTATATCGGCAAGAATGGGCTTCGCGCCCGTCTGTATGATCATATTTCCAGTGGAAGCGAAGGTGTAAGGTGTGGTTATGACCTCATCGCCAGGTTTAATCCCGTGAGCTATGAGTGAAAGATGGAGGGCTGCGGTGCAAGAGCTGACGGCAATAACATGTTTACACCCGATGTATTCACGGAGACGATCTTCGAACTCCTCGACCTTCGGACCTGAAGAAAGCCAACCTGATTTAAGCACCTCGGTAACGGCCATGGATTCCTCTTCACCCAATGACGGGAGACAGTAGGGAAGTAATGATTCTCTGGTCAATAGACCGCCTCCGCTCCGAATCGAATGAACCAATCCATGAATTTCTTCATACCATCATCGAAAACGATATGGGGTTCCCAATCGTATATCTTCTTGGCCTGCCCGTTATCGGCGACGAGCCTTCTGATCTCCTTTTTTCGCGGTTGCGTATGGATCGGTCTCAACATGGGCTTACCGAAGAGACTGAGAAGCTTCCTGGCTATGTAGTTGATGGTTACCTCCTTCCCTGAACCGAAATTAATGGGGTTCTCAACCCTCCCCTCATGCATCAATACCGCATCGTACCCGCGAATTGCATCCTCTATATATGTGTAATCTCTGGTCTGGTCCCCGTCCCCGAAGATTATTGGCGGGAGGTTGTTTATGATCCTACGGGCAAAAATGGATATGACCCCCCCGTACCCGATGTCCTTCTGCCTCGGGCCGAAGATGTTGAAGAATCTGGTGACCTTGATGTCCATCCCGTAGGTCTTCACATAGGAATAGCACATCCTGTCGGCGGCGATCTTGCTCGCCCCATAGGGATGAGGAGCGTTGAGCGGGTGATCTTCATCCATGGGCGCATATAACGCCGAGCCGTAGACCTCGCTGCTGGAAGCGTGTATGACCTTCTCTATGTCATGAAATCGCGCGAACTCGAGGACGTTCTGCGCCCCCCGGACATTGACGTCGTAGGTAAGTTCTGGTTCCACGTAAGAACGATCCACATGAATCTGTGCCGCCATGTGGAAGATGGCATCAAGGTCCGTTGCCTTCTCAAGAAGCCCCCGGTCCCTGATGTCCCCTCTGAGCAACTTGAAGTTCCCGAATTCGGGAAGATGCTTCACATTGGTAAGATCGCCGCTCGAAAAGTCATCAATACAAAATACAGTGTGTCCTTCCCGCGCATACTTCTCACATATATGGCTCCCCTGAAACCCCGCTCCACCGGTGACAAGGATTCTCATTTGATCATAATGGAATAGTAATACTTTTGATAAATACTTGTTCCGACAATTATATTCTAACAACACAAAACGAGGTGATTCTAACGCCAGGTATACAACCAATTCTGGATAGATTCCTCCTGCCAGACTATCTGTTTGCGCTCGGATTCCGAGACGGATGGCTCTTTGGTAGGACAGTACGCAGAAGGATCTGTCAATACGCGCCCTATTGCTTGACTGACTCTAATGGCGACGCCATTGATATTGCGGAAAGCTCCCATCAGGCCGCCCTGTGGTTCAGGGACCCCAGGAACACCGCGAACGACATGCTGTATCTCGGTGCATCGAGCAACGCCGGATTTCCGTGGTTCTTGCACGGTGCAATCGGACTGAAACCCCAACAGATATACATGTACTTGAGGAACCCGGATGGAAAGGACATTCCAGGTAAATTCCCCAACTGTGACCCCATCCGACCATCATCCGGTGACAACATGGGTTATGTGGATTCACTCCTCTCTCCCTATGAGGAACCGACCGATGTTTATGAACTCGTGATCCCACCCTATCAGCATATCAGTGCTGAATACTACAACACTGATGCGGAAAGAGCAATCCAACCAGCGATGAAGATTCTCTTCTCGGTCTATTGGGTTCAGTTCTTCAGACCCGAGGAACCCAGGCAAAATGCCCTGATCAGGAAGATCGCTGCCAGAGAGGTTCCGGCTGCGTTCCTTTCTTGCGGGTTCGGTGACTTCCCCATCGACCTTGGTGGTCAACTCGAGAGGGAGTGGAACGTCAAGGAACTGACCCTAGAGGAAGCGATGCAATGAAAGATAACGACAGTCCAGAGGCGATCAAGGAGCGCCTACGGATTAACTCGGTGTCCATCACTGATGAGGCAGTAGACACCTGGGATTCCGTCGTTCCAGAATGCAAGACCCGCTACGTCGTCGCGATATTCCTATTCGGAGATCTGACCGCGACCGAGGTAGTGGACGCCCAAACGGAGGACGACGCGGGTGCAGCAACCGTAGTCTTGAACGACATACCGATTGCTCCGTCCCAGATCAAGCAGTTCCCCAGTGGATATGATATAATGTCCCCGTTCCTATCGATAGAAGGCGGGGGTCAATTGTCCTTCATAGCGGATGCTGGAACGCCGAAAGCAACTGTCGTTTGGTATGACGAGCCGTGAGGTGATGAAATGGTAAAACATAATGACAGCGCGGAAGCCATCAAGGAGCGCCTGCGGATCACAAACGTGACCATCGTTACCATTGCAGGGCTGACCGCGAACGCCTGGTCTTCAATCCCTGAATGTAAGACCCGGTACGTCGTTGCGATAATTTTGGTCGGAGACGATACGGTCTCCAGAACCGTGGGCATCTCAACGGTAGATGACGCGGGAACGGTGACTGTAGTATTCGACGACGTGCCCATCGAACCAGACAACACCGAATCCTTCCCGGAGGGAGACTTCGATGTGATGTCCCCGCTCCTATCGGTAGAAGGCGGCGGCAATCTACGATTCCAGGCAGACGGAGGGGCACCGACCGCTACAGTAATCTGGTATGATGAACCGTGAGGGAAGCGATATCAATGGTTAGGAATCAACTGACCGCTGATGAGATCGGGTCCCTGGAAACGATGCCCAACTTGATCATGGACCCCTTCAAGTTCTCCGAGTGGTTGGGTTGGGGGTTCGGAAAGGTGGAGCAGGAGATCTTCACCCTCGCGGCTGGAGCGACGAACACCATCAATCTCGATGTGCCGCAGAACGAGGTGTGGTGGATCAGGGACTTTATCGTCGGTGATATCCCCTCTTCTTCAGTCACGATCAACACCGAGATAAGATCACAGTTCGCCCCGACGTTCGAGGGCCACCCGACGATATGCCTGCACGAGGGGCTGGTAGCCGAGCCGATATTCTTCCCAGGATGGCACAGGATGGCGGGTGACAACGCCCTGCGCATGGTCTTCACCAACGTCACAGGAGATGCGAACTACAACGACCTGGCAGAGCAGGAGATATTCGTTCACATCACATACTTCATCTTCAAGCTAGGGAAAAACAAGGTGGCCTTTTTCGACAACATGATGACTATCTTCTCGGAAAGGATGGAATTGCTGGAGTGATGAGATGCCGACAAACGAAGATCTGAAAATCATCTTTGGGCCGATACCGCAGGCCACCCTTTTTGATACAGGGGTAGCTGCGGGATCGACCGACATACTGGCCCCTGATATTACCCTACCTAATGATGGCGTAATACGGGTAACGGTGTCGGAGAATACGGGAGTTGTGTTCGGTATCGGGGTAACCAGAGCCGGTGTCCAGGTGGTTATGTGGTACAACGCGGCGGTTGCCCTCACAGCAGATGCTCTTTATATGTTTGACATCGGTCTGCGGGCGGGGGATATAGTGAACTTCCAGACATCTGCTGCGACCACACTGAATCTGCTGAACGTCGACCTAGTGAGTGCCGTGGGGGTGTGATATCATGAATTTCCTACCACAGGACACGGCAGCCTATATACACTCTGGAGGAGCCTAGGAGCATGTGTAGATTCATGATTATGATTTGAGCTAGAATGAGTCTGATTAAATGGCAAACAAAAAACTGACCAAAACGGAAATCAAGGCGCTTGAGAGTGGTGTAATCCCTCCCGACACGTGGTATCAGTTTGCCGACTGGTTTACCAACCAGGACGAGTTGCTAAAGGCTCTGTTAGAATCCAACCTACGTCTGGAAGCCTTGCTTTCTGGAACAGAACCGCCAATCTATCTTCCTAGCCCCCCAATTGAAGTAATCTTTCCAGAAAGCGTTGATATAATTATAAAAAACGAAAAGATATCGTTGATAGACTATGGGAGAGTGAACATTAAGACCAATCCAACACTCATCCTGTCTCCCAACCCAGGGAGGATGTCCTGCCTTCTACAGAACCTTGGCAATACCGAGGTTTACATCGGGTTCAACGATGAACTGACCACTGATAATGGCATAAACCTTGTCCGGGGGCAGGTATGGTGGCGCGATTCCTATGTTGGTGCTGTGTACGCCATAACCGAAACAGGAACATCGAGCATACGAT
>Ga0207997_1000152_pt1 | contig 33011 bp, 51 predicted proteins | sample AntAceMetag02UKN_FD_184777 | JGI IMG/M metagenome (GOLD analysis project Ga0207997, IMG submission 184777) | Saline lake microbial communities from Ace Lake, Antarctica - Antarctic Ace Lake Metagenome 02UKN (SPAdes) (version 2) | ecosystem: Environmental > Aquatic > Non-marine Saline and... | reverse complement strand
TACCAACTTGGTGTCGACAAAGTAACATTTAAGAACGTACAAATGTACTTAGAAGACAGCAGTGTTTACCATGGAGAAGAGGGCGAGAGCTTTAACTTATACTTAGCAGTAACCATTTACGGTGTTTACGTAGGTGAAGAACAAATCAATAACGCGTTCGGAGATGAATCAGATGGCCAGTGAGCAATTCCAAGAATTAGACGCAGAACTAAAGAAGTTCGACTATTACTACAATCACAGTGATGATGGAAGTCAATGGAGGAACGGAGTTAAAGAACAAGCGAGGGTCCAAGCACTAATCGATGCGGCATTACTAGTCAACAGGAAGTTCGTAAAAGCATTAGTGGAGAAATATTACAGACAACATGGAGCAGAATTCAAGACAGGTGAAACAAAATGAAAATGAACAGATTTAAATTCGAACCAATACTCTTTGGCAGAGGAAACTTTTATTACCTCAGCCACAGGATAGTACAGGACAACAACATAATGATGACAAAGGTGAAAAAATGATGAAGTGGAAGAACGTTGAGCAAACACCATTAATCTATGTTTGTGTGTATTGTACGGAGTGTTTCTCTGACGCTGGTACAATGAGGACCCACTACAGAAAACACCACACAGACGAAGAATACCAGTCACAATATGGTGAAGTAGAAGAAGTAGACACATCAGACAAAACATTATTCAAAATCTACGACGAACAACAACCATTAATGAAAGACCCAGACATCAGATGTAAGGGTTGTGGCGCAACAGGGTTCATGGAACTATTCCAAGTCGAACCAGACGAATACGCCTGGAGGTGTGAATGCGGACACGAAGAATTAGAAGACCACCCAGAGAAAGTGATAAACTGAAGGAAAAAGAATGGCAACAAGGGTAACTGAAAATACAGAACTAATCCAGAAAAGGAACGACTTATGGATTGAAATAGAAAAACATGAGACAACCAACGACAGAAAGAGGACACTAGCAGCAGAAATCATGGCTTACGACGACGTAATAACCAGGAACCTTGAGAAAAGGTTAGCACCATTAAGGATTCAAACAAAAGGTTTGATAGAGAAGGAGACGCCAATGAGTTTCGAGAAGCGGTACAACCTATTAATAAGGGTCGGCCGAGAAGCGAACTACTTAGTAGAAGAAGTCAGAGAATACAAAAAGTTGTTAAGAGACAACAAAAACATAAGGTGATAAGGATGCAAGAAATACTAAAACAAATGAAGATTTTGAACACCAAGGCGAACAAGTACGACCACATGAAAGGCCGATATGAAGAATACGACCAGAAGATAGAGTCAGCGGTCACACTATTGCGTGAGGTACAGAAAGCTCTTAACCCTGTCAGCAATATATCAAGGGCTTATGGTAAACGACAAGACCGCTCAGCAGTATTGGAAGAAGCATACAATGCGATGAAGATGGGACAAGAAGTCGGTAACGCCTTCTTTAACAAAAGAGGTTACGAACCAACAACTACTGCTAACCTCATGGCAAAGGTAGGCAAGATGGTGGGTGTTGATAAACGAAAGGAAGGACGAACAGCATTTTACTTCTTAAGGAAGGAGATATAAAATGATAATGACTGAAATAACAGCAGAAGCAAAGAAGAGTAAAGCATACCAGACATACACTGTCAGCATCACCGCAAAGGTGAACAAAGAAGAAGACATCGCATACGATCCGACAATGGACCTTGCTAAGTTGCAAGGTAAGTGTCGAGAGATGTGTCAACGACAACTAGATTTAGACGGAGGAAAATAAGATGGCAGGACCAAAAACAGGTTGGGTAGTAACACTAACAATAGTGTTCTTCCCATTGGCTTTGATTTATTTGTTATACCACATCGCCAAAGGCGTTAACAAGTGAATTCCGAACTACAACATATATTTTTGTTTTTATTATTTTACTTAATAATAGTATTTAAATAAGACGGTCAATTTAACATATGACAATAAGGAATTATAGGGTGATGAGGAAATGAGAGACGCACATATAACATACATAGACGAAGAAAACCAACAACAAAAGGGTTGGTATGAAATCGTCGAGCTGACATCTGGATACATCACTTTCCTTACGGGCAAGAACAAGATAACAATACCTATGAGTAGGGTTCTTCGAGTAAAGGAAAGGGGTGAAGAGAGTGAATGAGCAAGAGACCTATTTCAAACAGCTCATGAGCATTACTTTCCCCGGTGATTTGAAAGTAGCTAACAACTTCTTTGATAGCAAGCTACAGACATACAAGCCAGGAAAAAGGTACAATGCAGACAAATTCAAGTTACACGATGAGCGTAACGCCGCTGTTAATGAAGTCATATTCGACTTTGATTGGAGAAGTTACAAAGCCAACTACATCGAAGCCAAGAAGGTTATCGAAGCATTGGAGAACTTCAGTATCCCATTTATGATATGCCCAACCGGTGGTAAAGGAGTACACATTCACACTTTCTTTAAGAAGATAGAATTCAATGATGAAGAACAGAAGGAGCTGTTCCGTAAGGCGTTATCGTATGATTTCTCTTACAAACATATCAGGCTCTGGTTCTGGAATAAGATTCTTGATTACGCTGGTATCGATGAACGATACAGAGGTAAAGGTAACAAGGTTGATAGTGCGCCAATGATATTCAACTATTTCAACGGTACAACTCATCTTATAAGAGACATTGGAGGACGCAAATACTCGGCGACTGCGGAGGGAACGTTCAGCACGGCCTATAAGACCTTCATCGAAAAAGAAGACTATAAACCCACCAAAGTATTAATCAAACGCCTAGAAGACGTTAGGTATCCAAAGACGTTGCCTTTGTTCGACATAAACCCAGCTGAATTAGGCGAAATGCTTGAATCATTCATTAAACAAGCAGAGGTACGCGGTGACGAACAAATGCGTCACGAACGATTCGAAGGAGAATACATTCAATTAGAAGGTGTGCTAAAGATTCGTGAAGGATTAGGCGAAGGACAGAGAAGCGCTGGAGCGAGCATCATCAGCATCGCAGCAAAACTCGACAACCTAACCAAGAACCAAGCCAAGGTGTTAATAGAAGAATACGTCGGCAACTGTAAACAAGTAGGCACAGAATTCACCATAGAAGAAGCACTCCAATGGTTGAACTGGATATACAACCACGAGAAACCTTTCTGGAACTGCCAACTACTCAAGGACATCGAGTGCCACGAAGCAAGCACTTGTAACTTCTGTAAAGGAAAGAACAAGGAAGCATTGAAACTCTTAACCGATGGTAACATCTTGAAGAAGGTTAAAGACGTCTTGGACTTAGAAATCATGGGCGAAGACAACACCAAGATGTTAATATTCCTCTTGGCGCTTAGCAAATCATTCCCCAGCAGTACAGGAACACCCGGTTGGAACGTCGTAGGAGACCCAATGAGTCAAAACATAATCTTAAGCAGTGACAGCAGCAGTGGAAAATCTTACATCTGTAAGAAGATACTCAACCTAATAGGCAGTGAAGGAGAAGATTACTTCCTAATAAGCCGTATTACGAAGAGCGCTCTCAACTATTACACAGAGATAAACATGGACGGCAGGGTAATATTCATTGAGGAACTACAAGGCTTGGACGAGCATACGGAGCAATTACGTGTTTGGATGAGTGAAGGACAACTGAACCTGTCAACAGTCGAGAAAGTAACAGGTGACGACGGTGTAGAACGAAACCAAGAGGTAAGGAGAACCACCCAAGGACAACCAGTATTCATCACCAACCAAGCAGAAGGAGTGGTCGAGACACAACTGAACAACAGGTCATGGGTTATCAGCGCTGACGTAACATCAAAGCAGACCTCTAGCATCTTAGACTTCCAAGACAAAGTAAACATTGGTAGCTTCCAAACAGACGATGTCAAGAAGCGGAACATCAAAGATGCGATACAACTCCTCAAACCGTACCACTTCCTGATACCATTCGCAGACCATAAGTTCCTACAAATACCAATAACTGACGTTAGGAGCAGGCGAGACTACCAGAAGTTCCTGACACTCATTAAATGTAGTGCTTATTTGCACCAACAACAACGAGTGATAATCAAGAACGACCGGGGCGAAGAGTACCTAATCTGTAACTTGGACGACTACGAAGTAGCAAAAAGCTACAGCGAAGACATACTAGGAGCAACATTCAGCGGCCTAACCAACGCACAGATAGATTTAATCAACTTTGTAAGAACTGAGAACTGGATAGACGGGTTTGAAATACAAGATTTAATGAGGCGACTTGGTAAGAGTCAAGGCCACTGGTGGGGGATGATGAACCAGCTAGTTGACGTAGGATTCTTCACCGAAGATAAAAGTGGAAAGAGCACGCTATACAACCTTGTTCCGGAGCGTGCAATCAACATAATAAGCCTTCCATCTTCCGAGAAAATAATGGATGAAATGAACCGGAAAGGACCGTTACCTATTACGAAGCTCCTACTTAGCCCTGAAAAATATCAAATCACAAAACCGGAGAAATTAGGGCTATTCGACACCCTCGTAATAGGTGACTCGGTGAGCCCTAAGAATTCGCCAGAATCAAGGGGGTCGGACCTATTAATCAAATCCGATACAGCCGTACCGGAAAATATTCAACGCACCGACAAAAAAATTACGGTACGTCCGCACGCCGTTTCATTAATAGATGATGAGATGTTATCAGCTTCGATGATTCTTGACTATTTTCATCAATCAGAGAGTGTGATGATACCGTTTGAAGAATTAGTGAAACACTTCGATACCTACGGCGAAATAGTCGTTTACGCGAAGGTTTTAGAGATGAAAACAAAAGGAGATTTGTACGAACCAAAGAACGGCCAGTACATAATATTAGAATGAGAAAACATAACCCTAATAGGAAACCATATCAGGCAATACATAACTGTAGGAAATGTGGATTAAGATTCACCGCTTTCCATCACAGCAGAGTATATTGTCAGGTGTGTAGAAAATAATATTCACAACATTTGACCAACATAAGGCAGGACCATAGAGTCAAGCCAAGGAGGTGTCAAAAATGAGTGACAAACCAGAGGAAGTAGGATGGGACGAAGCATTTAGTGGCGGACAATTTGTAGATTTGCCAGTCGATGAGCCAAAAACATTGGTCATCAAGAACTGGAAGCTAGTCAAAGTCAAGAAGTTTGACGACGAACTAGTGGAATTACAAGCTGACTGCGTCAATGAAGACGGTGAAGAAGTAGAGAAAACCTTCAACACCAGCAGTAACAGGCTAAAGAAGAAGCTTCGGCCAATGCTAGAAGGTAAGAAACCTGAGGAAGGTGCGAAAGTACAAATCATCAGGGTCGGTGAAAAGTTCAACACACAATATAGTGTGAAGGAGTTAACACTGTAAGTAAATTGAGGGGCAAGGCAACTTGTCCCTCTCTTACTTAGCACTTGATGGGAGAACATTACTCCCAATCAACAACAAAAAAAATATGGAGAAACAACGAAAATGATAAACGAACTATTATGGTTAGGGTTGGCATTGTTGACATTCACGTCGATAATAATAATCTACAGACTATTTGGAAAGAACGGCTTGTTTGTGTTTGCAGGTATAGGTATTGTACTAGCAAACATACAAGTGTTGAAGACAGTCCAACTATTTGGATTGGTAGCAACATTAGGTAATATCATCTACGGGGCATCATTCCTCATTACAGATATATTATCTGAGAACCATGGAAAGAAAGACGCACAAAAGGCAATAAAGATAGGCTTAGTGGTAGCAGTATTATCGACTGCGATGATGTATGTTTGTACATTATTCATACCGCATAGCAGTGACTTCGCCAGTGGAGCATTAAGCACAATCTTTACAGTTATGCCAAGGATAATGATTGCGTCTTTGATAGCGTATGTCATCTCAAACCTTAACGATGTATACGTATTCCATAAGATAAAAGCAATGACAGGCGAGAAGTGGTTATGGTTCAGAAATGTTGCCTCAACCTTTACTAGTCAGACAATCGACTCAGTAATCTTTAGCTTCATAGCATTCTGGGGAATGTTCAGTAATGACATATTCCTTCAGATAATGTTAACAACATACCTTATGAAGTTAATAACCGCAATCATGGACACACCATTCGTATACATTGCTAAGTGGATGAAGGCTAAAGGGCTAGTGCCAGCATAAATACTTTATTTTTTTTTTGTTATCATAATCATAAGAAATAATTGGAGGGACTAAGGATGAGTTATTTAACATACATACCAGCAGTAGGAACAAGCGATTTGGACAACGGGACACCGGTGGAAGAGCTAAAGAAAGTATTTGGTTACAACCAGAACTTTCTGGACAAAGATAAGAGCTCTTACTACTATCCGCAAATGCTAATCTCATACTACTACGGACGCAAATATAAGGATTTAAGAGGAGAAGCAGGGTTAAGCCCTGAAATAAAGATAAAAGGTGACAGTGGTGGGTTCCAGAATATCACGCAAGACGCAAACCTAGACCCATTAGACGTAATCACTTGGCAACAAAAGAATTGTGACACAGGACTAATATTAGATTGTCCGCCGTTCAAGAAGATTGAAGGAAGCGCACAATTCGGTGAGACAACACCAGAAGTATTCACTGAAGCACTTAATAAGACTATTGTTAACGCTAAGGTAGCATTGGATAACTGGACCAATCCTGACTTTACATTGATGGGTGTCATACAAGGCGACACAGTCAATCGACAGGAGGAATGGACTGAAGCAATGCTACAGGTGGAGAAGGATAAAGGACGAGAGTTTGCTGGTTGGAGCCTTAGTCCTAAGCCAAGCCATGATATCAAACAGATAGCAACACACGCCGCAAACCTCATTGACAGAGGCATGACTGACAAACCAATACACATATTACAGATTAGTGGTTTTGAATCATTAGCTATGTCTTGCTACGTCGCTAAGTTCTTCAAGTCAACCGTCACTGTTGATAGTAGCACGGCAACAGTTGGAAGGCAGTACTTCACTTACTTTGACCCATATGAATTCAAGAACAACTGGGACTTTGGAGCAAGGAACACCGTCAAGTTAAAGACTTTAGCATGTGACTGCCCAGTCTGTAATAAGATAGAGCATAAGCACCTAACATATGATGAGTGGGACACAAGGAGTCCACCAGGATTCCTAATCACATTACACAACCTATACCAGATAATCAAATACGTCAAGTACTTGAACGCAATAAGAGATGACGAGGAAATATTCAGGAAGTTCTGCTTCAAACACTTTGGTCAGAAGTTCCTTAACGTCATGGATTACATTGACGAAGTAGCAAAGTTTGGTAAGCAAGAGAGCTATCGCAAGAATGTAATCAAGAGTCAAAAGCTAACCAACTTCTTCAATCAGGAGTCAGGAGCAGAGGAAGTAGACCAAAAAGCATTAGTCGAAGAGAAGTTAGAGATGTTAAGGAAGGAGTTCCCAGGTGTAAAGGATTCAAGCCTTAAAGTGATTGCTGAACACAGGGGATTACTATGACTTTAATCTACGATATCGAGACTTGGGCTTACGGGCAATTCGACACAACCAAAGATAAGTTCCGGACTATTGCGATGTATGAGTTAGAATCAGACAAAGAACACTTCTACACATACCATCAACTAACAGAGATAAAGGAGCTGTTCAGGAAGCATAAGATAATTGTTGGGTTTAACAATTGGCATTACGACGACCCAATACTGAAAAGGGCTGGCGTCAGCTTAAAATATCACAACAACATCGACTTGCGAGAAGTAGCTAAGAAGAGAGGCGAATACATCGGCTTGGACAACACCAGCTTATCACTAGCGAATATTGCTAAGCATCTGAACCTATCTGAATTCAAAGATGAAGAGTTCGACTATGACATCTTAAAGAAGGATGAATGGACAGACGAAGAACTAGCATACATTGAAGTATATAACATACAAGACATCAAAGTGACAGCAGCATTATTCCGTAAGTTCCACGAATACTTCACACCATTCAAGGAGTTCGTTAGCAAAGCAGACCAAGACAACCTATCATGGCTTAAGAGCAGTGTCGCAACCTACACCTACAAGGTCATGTGCCACCAAACAGGAATAAAAGAAGAATATGATGACAAGACCACCAGGAAGCCTTTCAAAGGAGGATTCGTCGCTGAACCAACAGTCGGAGAAGCGCATGGAAACATCTATTGTTTAGACTTCAACAGCCTATACCCACACATGTATATCATGGGCAACCTATCAACTCCTATTAATACTGGTGGATGGGCTAGAGACTTATTCTTTGACTTACAAGGAACATACAACAATACAGGCATGGGAGTTAAGGAATCAGTCCTCCATATGCTGTATAAGAAACGTGTTGGATTCAAGAAGGTTAAGAATCCTTTAGAGTATGCTATCAAGATTGTCATGAACACTTTCTACGGCGTAACCGGTAATCCTGTATTCAAGAATTTATACAACTACAAGACAGCAAGCGACTGCACCGCCATGGGAAGGAAATGTATCAAATACACAAAACAAATATTTGAGGCTTACGGATACAAATTCTTATACACAGACACAGATTCAGTCTACATACAAGACCCATTCAAAGACGAACCATCAATGATGGCAGTCAAAGACCGAGTCATAGCATTCCTTAAAACCAAAGTGCCTTTTCCAGTCGACACATTCGACCTAGGAATAGACTACCGCATAAAGCATATTTGGTTCTTCAAGACAGGAGAACATTACAAGAAGAAGAATTATATGTTGGTAACAGAGGAAAACGAACTAATAATCAAAGGCCTACCAATGATTAAGAGAGACGGAAGCGGGATTGGATTATACATATTCAACAAATACATGCGTGACAACATAATCAATGGGACAATACAGCATTCATACCCTGAAATAAGAAAGATTGTTTATGATGAAATAGACAAGGACTTATCATTAGTAGCAAGGAAGTTCATAGTAGGAACACCAGACAGCTATAAACAAAAGAATCAATTACAAGCAGTCATAGCAAGAAAATATGGTGCAGGCAAACACATACTAATACCAAACAAGTATTATGGCGTAGGCCAAAGCGTGAAGTATTGCACCGAAGAAGAATTCCGAGCCAAAGACTTCAACATGCACAGCATCATACTAAACAAGATGTGGAATGAACTACAAGAGTTCCTTAACTATAAGCCAGACGCAACAACAACCAAGAACCATAAAGCACAAATGGACTTATTAGCATGGACAAATTGTTAAAAAGTTCAAAATATACAACAGGTATTATAAGATGACATCAATCAGCAAGTGGAAACACACGACCAACGAAGAACTAAGAAACAACAAACAACTAGTTCAAAGAGTAGAATACTACTTTGACATGGTCCCAGAATTGATGGAGGAGAAAAGGAAGAGGATAATGGAAGAGTTGAGTGAGGGAGGTAACAAAGATGAAGAATATGATACGGCTTAGGTGTGGCCAATGTCACAGAACGTTCAACGTCAGCAAGAACCACGAAGCGGTAGAAACACTTCGTTGTCACAGGTGCAGGAAATGAAACATAAAAATTACGAGCCGATAAAGTTCGAGTTCTTCCAAACAGACATGGAAAAACTCATGTTCACGCTAGGAGAAGTAGAGAAGATGGTTGGCATGGACAAAAACCATTATCTTATGATTCTAGTTAAGAATATTAAGAATGATTTACAGCATAAGATTGAGCAACATAAACAACGAGGTGAATGGGTATGACATTTAAAGAACAATTTCCAAGTTTGAAATTAAAAATACAACAAGGAACACATAATTATCCATTAATGTATTCTGCTTGGACAATGGAAAGATTATTGGAAGATGTAGAAAAACATTGTCTTGACAAAGAACGAGTCAGAGAAGCAATAGAAAGATGGCTGTTGCCAACACATGAAGCAATAAAATTCGAGAAGGAGTTGGGACTATGACACATGACTTAGCAGAAAGAATAAACAGTTTACGAATAACAACAGGATATAGTCGCAGACAACTATTAGACACTTACCTATTCCAAGAACAAAAAATGTATAACCGATTAACAGAACAACAAAAACACATAAGTTACAAGTCATTAGAAGATAATGCTTTGGACATCATGGACCGATACGCAAGGATACACAAGGAGGCTATTGACGATGAAAAAAATAAATGATTGTAAAGATTGTAAAAACTCTTATGCAATATTTTGTTCTTCAAGATGTCAAAATAATTATATGAAAAGAAAAAGGTATTATAAAAATAAAGAATCGGAGGCTATTGACGATGGGATACAAAAGAGTTAAGTGCCCAGGATGCGGAAAACAACAAGTGATAGGGAACAACACCAAATGCAGAAGGTGCAGGACGATGCTACTAAAACTGTCATTGGAAGAGGTTGAGAAATGAAAATAGTCGTTGACACCAGAGAACAAAAACCTTTATTCAAAGGCAAAGACACAATAACCAAAAAGTTAGACGTAGGCGATTACAGCATTGAAGGATTCGAAACAAAAATAGGCATAGAAAGAAAAAGTTGCAGTGACTTATTCGGAACATTAGGCGGAGGTCATGCACGATTCAAAAAAGAATTAGCAAGAGCGACATTACTTGATTACTTTGCCATAGTCATTGAAGGAAGCAATACAACGGTTGAAAACAAAGACTTCGACGGCAGTCACCACAGCAGAATGAAAGGTTATGTGATTAACAAGATATTATTCACGCTTCATATAAAGTATGGCATACCAGTTTTTTATTGTATTAACCGGGTTGAGGCGAAGCGAGTGGTTAAGTCGTTGTTGAGTACATATAATACATTAAATACATAGTATATGTTGTAGTACAATAATAACTAAGTACTAGTACTAGTACTACTACTAGTACAACAACAAAAGGACAACACAGAAAAATGAGAGTCACATTACAAATAAGCGTCGACGTGGACACAGCTACACTCATCAAGAAGAAAGGCATGGGCCAATACGTAGATAAGTTGGTAAGTCAAGATGAGTGAAAAAGATTTAATAAGGTTCAAGAAGGGCGACCCTAACACTAAGTTGCAATCACTTGGCGGTAGTAAAGCTACACCTGCCAAGAAGGAAGCAGCTAAGGTACGGGAATTAAAGAAGTTAATCAAGACCGGCAAGCTAAAGACCAAGCATGGTGACTGGCTCATTGAACGAGTCATGAACCCTGATGCTATGGCTATTGACTTACTAGGTTACGCAGACCAGATAAAGAGTCAATTAGACCCATCGCAACAGATTGCTTGGCTCAATGCAGTCACCAACCTTAAGCGTAGTATTCATGGGGAGACTCATAAAAATATTAATATGAATGTGAACGTTGACATTGACGAATTTCATAAGCGTATGCTCGAGTAATCCAAATCAACCACCACACATATCCGCAGGGGTTATTCATCCCTTTTTGACAGCTGTTGTTCCTAGCTGGAGACGGACAAAAAGGAGCATCCATAATCATTAGAGGAACATACCATGAGCAGCATCGAACAAGCACCCTTCAAATGCTTCGGCACAAAAGAATACTCAAAAAACAGTAGCATGTGTATTGGCTGTAGGTACTACAAGAAATGTGGTCCTGAACGAAGCAGACAACTAAAAAAGTTAAGGGTGAATCATTGAAGAAACAAAACATATACGATTATTGCAAAGTCATGATGAAGTTTAAGCTGACTGACTACCAGTTGGCGTACGCCTTCGATTGTATAAACCATCAGTATGTAGTAGCAGTGTTCTGTCGTCAAAGCGGTAAGTCAGAAGCGACTGCCAAGGTGGCTATAATACTAGCAGACTTAAAACCAAACCAGAAGATTCTAATCATTGCTCCTACCGACCGACAAGCAGGGTTGATAGCGGAGAAGATCACCAATACTATAGCACAAATGTTTGTTACTTCAGACTTCTATATTAAGCGTCAGACACAAAGAGAGTTCTACTTCAGCAACGGGAGTAGCATCATCTGTGACACCACGGGAGACACAGGAGAGAACCTAAGAGGATACACAGCCCACGCTATAATACTAGAGGAAGCAGGCTCCATCAAAGACAGCATAGTACACAGTGTCATATTACCAATGGGCGCAACCACTAGCGCCAAAGTCATAAAGATAGGAACACCAAGGGGAATGAATCACTTCTACGAGTCATTCAGAGGTGGAGAGTATAAGCTACACCAGATAGCATGGAAGACGGCAGTGGAGCAAGGCATAGTCAAGCAATCATACGTAGACGAAGTAAGAGCCCAAGTACCAGTCACACAATTCCAAACAGAAATGGAAGCAATGTTCATAGCAGACGAAGACGCATACTTCGGTTATGACTTAGTAGACTCATGCGCAAAGGATGTATACCAGAAGGACAAGCCAAAGCCTGGCGTATCCTATTACTTAGGAGCAGACATAGCGCGTATGGGACAAGACAGCACTTGCATGATGGTCATGGAGAAGGAACCAAACGAACCATGTAAGATAGTTAAGATAATAGACATACCAAAGGCTACCTTGGACTTCATCATTGACAAGATAAACATCATGGATAAGACTTGGCACTTCAAGAAGATATACATTGACGAGACAGGACTAGGCGCAGGAGTAAAAGATGTATTGGCGCGCAGTCACAATCCATTGAAGCAGACGCCCGGAGTCAGGGCGCCAGCCGTCGCAATAGCTGATAAGGTTATAGGCGTCACCTTCACCATCAAAAGCAAACTAGATATATTCAGCAACTTGAAAGTCTTAATGGAGCAGAAGGAGCTTATATTTCCTAAGAACCATAAGTTAGTAACACAACTAAGGGACTTCCGTTATGAGACAACTGACGGTGGCGCGGTTAAGCTACACCATTCAGAGTACGGTCATGATGATTATTGTGACGCATTAGCATTAGCAGCCCAAGGGGCTAAACAAGGTGGTTATATTGTCGACTGGTAGATGTGATATTTGTGGAGAAGTGACATCGGTGGCTGAAAAGTTAATCGATGGAAAGAAAGTTGTCGTACAACATTATTGTGATGCATGCGGCTGGTGGATGAACGTATGACTAATGTATTCAAGACTTGGAGTAGGAAGGACAAGCGCATGACTAAGTCACAATATGAAAGCAAACACTATGTAGAGAACTTCTACGGCTCAGGAACCCAAGGGGAGCAGACTAAGAGGTTTCACTTCGCTCACTTCGTCTTAAAATACAAACTACTAATACCAGCCATGCTATTAGTCAAGAAGGTGTTAGGTAAACGATTAGTCACAAAGGTTGGGCCAGAACCACAATTCAAGTATGTGAAACTGCTTAATAAGATAGTGGACGAGGCTAGCATTGAATGGAATCATATATACATTAATTCATTGCGTAAGAAGCAGTCATCATTGGATGAGTGCCGCATCCAATACTATAATAGCAAGGGTACTAATTCTAATGCTTTGGTTAAGTTGTGTAAGGAGATAGGCGTAACCATCTGTGTTAATGATGACGCGTATGCTGACTACATACCATTCTTCTTATGGCGTACATACTTTGAAATGCGCAAGTTAGTAGAAGCAGGAGAGAAAGACCATTTGATGCGATGCGTCCCAGGCCAGATGAATAACATTGATGAGTTGAGATACTTGAAGTTAGTTAAGCAACGCACTAAGGATGATATGAGCACGGAGACAGAACTAGCAGGGGTTCAACGATGAACTGCCTTGATTGTCATGATAAGTGCCATGCTGAGTGTTGCAGGGTCATGAGCATTACAATAATAAATGACTTGGAACAACTTAAGGTTATGGTGAAGGAAGGCTTGTCTTTCCGTATGCCTAGGCGTGGTCAGGATTTAACCAAGGACCGAGCCTGGTATTACAAACTACATGGGATGGTCCTTGACCGACAATACATGACTATTAATCCATCACTCTACCGTATAGCATTCGAAGGCAATAAGATGTTACTATACAGGGATTGCTCACTACTAGAAGGAAACTTATGTAAGGGACACCCAAATAATAAGCCTTTCATATGCCAGGAGTTAGACATAAACAACCCACCAAGTCATGAAAGATTCTACATCACACCTAATTGTTACGCGAATAAGAATAGAGGTGAAGGAAGCTGAGCAATTACGTATTATTAGGTTGCCCTAGGTGTGGTAATGGAAAGACAGGGTCAGTCCATAGCTACGCCAACTGGAGGGTTTACGAAGATGATACCAACCTGAAGCTTGTTTGCAAGACTTGCAAGTACATTATGAGGTTTAGGTACATCCGAGGAGGACAAAAAGATGACTAAGAATAAGAAAATTCTTTACAGGACAGAAGAAAGGAATTATAGGATAACCCTCTTTGGATTTATCCCAATATTCTCAAAGACCGACACGACGAGGTGGTATCTACCATGACTGAGTACATTAAGTTGGATGAAATAAAGCAGTTACAAGAGAACGACAGGCTTGTCAGTGACATACTGATTGCTATATCATTAGACAAGATTAAGACATACACGAGGGAACAACTATGAACAAAAACAGCAGAACATTAACGAAGATAAGCGAGAACCAATACATGTTATCAATGGACGACGTGGAGAACCGACTACACCAAGAGAAAGGCTACAGCAAGCATGAACTTAAAGAAGCATACGAAAGCCTCAAGTTAAACACCATGCAGACCAAGCAGTCATTAGAAGCATCAAAGAAGAGCGCCGCAGCAGTAAAGGTTGTCATAACACCTGAAGAGAAAAAGATGTTAGACATAATGGAGAAAGCCGCAAAACATGTAGAATACCAGAAGTTAGAGAAACAAATAATCCAACAGGAGAAAGACTATAATATGTACAGTAGTCAGATGAAGGAGATAGAAATGGCTATTCCCGAGGTGAAAAGAGCCAAGAAATAAATATCTTTAAAAAGATTGTAAATAACAAGAAACATAGCTACTTATTAAAACAACGCACCAAGAGGTTATAATCGTGACAGCAGGTACTTATAATATAACAATTGAACAAGGTGCTGATTGGGCTACACTTCTTTCTTTATACACCGATGAAGCAAAGACTACGCCTAAAGACATCAGCGCATACACTGGTAAAATGCAGATAAGGTTGTCAAAACGTGACCCTACAGTAATCAAGGAGATATCCAGCGGTGCTGGACTAACCATTGGTGGAACGGATGATAATGAGATAGCGCTTGTCATTGCCTCGGCTGATACTACACTATTCAATTTTATTACAGCTTACTACGACCTAGAGTTAACAACTGGTGGCGTCGTTAGTCGGTTGATAGAGGGGACGGTGACTTTATCATTTGAGGTGACAAGATGACTACATATATTGATGTGACTACTGCTTCTGAGACTACTTTTGTTACTGCTGATGTTGGTTTAACTGCTGGTCCTCAAGGTGCGACTGGTCCTACTGGTCCTACAGGTGCGACTGGCGCTACAGGAGCATCAGGTCCTACTGGTGCCACTGGTGCTACTGGTGCTGGCGGAACTGGTCCAACAGGCGCAACAGGTCCTACTGGTCCTGCAGGTGCTGGTAGTACAGGTGCTACTGGAGCAACTGGCGCTACCGGGTCAGCTGGTGCTGCAAGTACAGTCACAGGCCCTACAGGATATACCGGTTACACAGGCGCTCAAGGTGCAACTGGATACACAGGCTATACTGGAGCTGCTAGTACTGTCACAGGTCCAACTGGATATACCGGCTATACTGGTGCTACAGGAACAACAGGAGCTGCAAGTACAGTCACAGGCCCAACTGGATATACAGGCTATACAGGTTACACAGGTGCTGCAGGTTCAGGAATTACTTGGCTAGGTGCATGGGATAGTGGAACTAATTATGACGAATTCGATGCTGTAGGATATAATGGTTCATCATATGTTGCAAATTCATCGAGTCTTAATAAAACACCAGGTGTTGATGCTGAATGGGACTTATGGGTATCAATAGGAACAACTGGTTACACGGGTTACACAGGATATACTGGATATACTGGGTCAGCTGGAGCTGCAAGTACAGTAACTGGTCCGACTGGATATACAGGTTATACTGGTTCAGCTGGAGCTGCAAGTACTGTAACTGGTCCGACTGGATATACAGGTTATACAGGTGCTGCTAGCACAGTCACAGGTCCTACTGGTTACACAGGCTATACTGGTTACACAGGTACAGCTGGAGCTGCTAGCACAGTTACTGGTCCGACTGGATATACTGGGTCAGCTGGAGCTGCAAGTACAGTCACAGGTCCTACTGGATATACTGGTTACACAGGTTCAGCTGGAGCTGCTAGCACAGTTACTGGTCCGACTGGATATACTGGGTCAGCTGGAGCTGCTAGCACAGTCACAGGTCCTACTGGTTACACAGGCTATACAGGTTACACAGGTACAGCTGGAGCTGCTAGCACAGTTACTGGTCCGACTGGTTACACAGGTTCAGCTGGAGCTGCTAGCACAGTCACAGGTCCTACTGGATATACTGGTTACACAGGTTCAGCTGGAGCTGCAAGTACTGTAACTGGTCCGACTGGATATACAGGTTATACAGGTGCTGCAAGTACAGTAACTGGTCCGACTGGATATACAGGTTATACAGGTGCTGCAAGTACAGTAACTGGTCCGACTGGATATACAGGTTATACAGGTGCTGCAAGTACAGTCACCGGCCCAACAGGCTACACCGGATATACAGGTGCTGCAAGTACAGTCACCGGCCCAACAGGCTACACCGGATATACAGGATATACTGGCTCAACCACAGACTTAGTATGGGACCCAACACCAGACACTGACGAAACATACGAAGGAATATCCGCATCATTCACAGCAGGAGAACAAATGGTCATAGGAGATATATGTTACTTAAAAGCAGCCGACGGAAAGATGTGGCAAGCAGACGCAAGCGCGGCCGCAACAGCTGACACAATGATAGCAATGGCAACAGGCACCGTAGCAAGTCCGGACGCTGCTCATATATTCCTATTAAAAGGATTCATAAGAGATGACACATGGGCTTGGACAGCAGGCGACATATTATACATTAGTGAGACGCCTGGTAATCCAACAGCTACTGCTCCAACGACTAGTGCTGGTATAGTAAGAATCATAGGGCACGCAGTCGATGGAGATAACTTATGGTTTGACCCAGACAACAGTTACGTGGAGTTGGTATAAGATGGTTAGACTATTTACAATACGAGAAGTCGAGAAATACTCCGACTACATCATGAAGTTGAGAGTTGGTGTGTCACATGATGGTTCACCTGAGAGTATTCATATAGTGTACTTCTCTGTCTATGAGATACACAACAAGACCAAGAATGAACTAAAGGGCCTGATTAGGATAAGAATCAAGAACGAACAACTCAGCATGGAACGAACAGCTGCCTGGCTAGCGATGGTTGAACCATTCATAGGCGAAGAAGGAAGTGAACTATAATGGCAACAGTCGCATCAACCACAGATGGTAATTGGACAGCAGGAGCAACATGGGTAGGAGGTTCAGTACCTGCAGATGGTGACACCGTATGGATAGATGATACCGTAACATTCGATGAGGATGATGCCTTAAAGACTTACGCTATTATTGATATAAGAGCAGGTGGTACACTAACTTGGGATACCACTAAGGATACTTCGCTTCGTATATCAAGTTATTGGAGAATACCAGGAGTAGCTGGTAAGCTAGAAATAGGGACTGAAGCAACACCTATTGGAGCTGCTTTCACTGCAGAAATAATTGCTGATGGAACAGATGGTGGGCCTTACTTTCAAGGCTGGGGTAGTGCTGACATAGAGATTGTTGGTGCAGCTAAGACTAATCATACAACGCTAACAGCTGCAATAACAGCTACCGATACAGACATCACTGTTGCAGCTGCTACTGGTTGGCTAGTAGGTGATGAGATAGCAGTTGAGAATACTGACACTTATACTGATGCTGCAAATACAGAGAAGGTGACAGTAACTGGTGTTGCAGGTTTAACAATTAGCTATTCAACAGGTTTTGCTAACGCCCACGCAGACGGTGCTCGTGTAGTAAACCTAACACGTAACGTTGTCTTCTCATCAGTTGACGCAACTCACCGATGGGGTGGAAGTCAATGTGTAACAAAATTCAGCGATAACGTTCCTGCGATTGTCAAGAATGTCGAGATAAGAGGCGATTGTGTCAAAACTAGCGACTACACAGCTTTTATGGCGGTTGATGGTTCAAGTTCACAAAATATTGTCGTCGAAGGGGTAAGCCAGAACGAACAAGCAAGTGGTATGTTAATAAGACCTGGTACGGCTAGCGATGTAGGAATAACAGCTACTGAATGCGTTGGTTACGGCTCATATTTTATATATCGTTCTTTTAATGGTTGTGGTGGAGTAACGTTTAAGGATTGTGTCTGGATGAATTATACAAAGTCCAACGGTTCAGTGTATCAATCAGATGGAGTCAGTGGTTACGCTACATCATTTAATAATTGTGTGTTTAGCAACTGTGTCAGACCTATATACCTTAATAGCGGTGACGGTGGTGGACTAGCGTTTAATAGTTGTGAGGTATACGCTACAACGACTGCATCAGGAGTGTTTATATCAGCTGGCGTAGCTAATGTAATATTTCGTAGTTGCGAGTTCAGCATAGGGCCTGGTGGGTCACAAGCTAACAACGCAAACTCTGTTGAAATAGGTAGAGGAGGACAGGCGCTCTTCTCATATTGTAAGTTAGTCGTAGCTGATGTAACTTTTAACCAACGTGTAGCTACTGGTGATTATCCAGTGGGTTTTGAACACTATAACCAGACAATAAATGACCATAGATTTTATAGTGGTTATGGTGACGCACAATTTCAGAATGCTGCTTCTCCAAAGGCTTGGATTATTAATTCAACGAATAGTAGCACATGGTTCAAAATGACTATACCTGTGTATGTGAAATCAACTGATACAGCAATAACATTATATGGTACGAAGGCTTCAACGACTGGTTGGACTCGTGAGCCAAGAATGGATGTTTATGGTTCTAATGGGTTGTTAGAAGACAGCGTTCTATTCGATGATAACGACACTTCAAGACACCAACAATCAGCGACAATCACTCCAACGAGAGATGGGTTGTATCTCGTAAGGATTGTTTGTCAAAATGCTAGTTCAGACTTCACAGTTGACTCAATAGAGGTAACCTAATGGCAGACCTCAACGAAGCATTAAACTATATGGCTGATGGTAAGCTACTTCCTGTTACTGATATTTGGAACAGAGAATTAGAGTATATGGCTGATGGTAAACTATTGTCTATGATGTCAGCTAATCGTATAGCTTTATCAATAGGTTGTGTCGCTTATTGGAAGTTCGATGTTGATAGTGCTACACAAATTGACTCAGTAAATTCACATGACGGAACGGTTGCTAATGCTGTATATAATGGTAGTGGTAAGATAAATGGCGCTTTTGATTATGACGGTAATGGCGATGTTATCACTGTCCCCGACCACGCTGATTTACGACCTGATAGCCACGACTTCACAATCAGTGCTTGGGTTAAGTTAGACGCTACTATTACTCCTGACTGGTGTTCTATCTTTGGTAAAGGCGACACAGGCGCGGGTGAGTGGATGGTTCGTGTACCTAAATCTACAGGCGTAGTTCAAGCTTACGGTGATAATGCAAACATGAGTTTCGGTATGGATGAATCACCAATCGTTGATACTAATTGGCATCATGTAGTTCTTGTTATAGACCAGAGTAACACTAACGCTTACTTATATCTTGATGGAGTCAGATGTGCTTCGCCTGAACCTTCTCCAGGAACCTTTGGAAGCACCAAAGACTTAACAATAGGTGGTGCCGATGGTAACGCAACTCGTTGGTGGGATGGTGGTATCGATGAAATAGGCATTTGGAACAGAGCTTTAGAACAAGCCGACATAGATGAACTATACAATGGTGGAACAGGAATACAGTATCCTTTCCTACCAGCTGCTGGCTGGGCTAACAACTTCTTAGGCGTAGCAAACGCTAGCATCGCAAAAATCAACGGCATCGCAATAGCAAGCATTTCAAAGGTGAACGGTACATGAAACCGAAATTTACAGTTTGCGTAATAACCAAGAACGAAGAGAAAACTCTTCCTAAACTATTAAAGTCTTTAGAAGATTTTAAAGCGAGAGGAGGAGAAACGGTCGTTGTAGATACTGGTAGTAACGATAAAACTGTAGAAATTGCAAAAGCTTTTGGTTGCAAGACTGAAGAAGTAGGCACAAAATTTATCAAGACTATTGACGCTAAAAAAGCAGATGAAATAAATAATCTATTCATTGTTGAAGGTGAAGAACCGGTTGTCGTTGATGGTAATAAATTCTTCGACTTTAGTGAAGCAAGAAACTATTGTACAAGTCTAGCTTCAAATGATATCGTAAGTTATGCTGATGCAGATGAAATATTTACAATGTTAGACATCGATACTATTAACAAACACATTGCTGATGGTTGGGACCAATTCGAATACAACTTTGTTTATGCTCACGATGAATATGGTAATGAGGCTATCAAATTCGTTCAAAGTAAGATGTATAATCAAACTAATATTAAATGGGTAAATATGGTGCATGAAGTATTAAGTGGCCCAGGCAAAAGATTCTTTTTTGGTGAAGAAATATTTAAACTAGAACACTTCCAAATTCCATCAGAACACAGAGGTAATTATCTTGCTGGCTTAGCTCTTGATTGTTTTCAAAATCAAGGCGAAGATAGAAACAGCCATTATTTTGCTAGAGAATTGATGTGGTGCAATCGACCTAAAAGTGCAATCAAAGAATTTGAAAGACATATCGCTATGAATAAATGGCCAACAGAAAAAGCACAAAGTATGATATTTATGGGTGATTGCTATAAGATGTTGGGAATGCATAAAGAACAAATCGAGTGCTATAACAAATCGTTATTTATTGAAGACTCAAGACGTGAACCATTTATAAAGATTGCTGAATATTACAAATACATGAATAATCCTAAAATGGTAGCTGCATATACGGTAGCTGCTATGGAATTACCTTGGTTCCCTTTTTATGCTAATAATATGGCACATTATACTTATCAACCTCATGAACTACTTTACTGGGCAAGAGGTTGGCTAGGAGATATTGAAGGTGCTAAAAAACACATACTAGAAGCGCTAAGATATCAACCAAGAAATAAAACTTATCTACGTGACATTCATTATTATGTTGATAAAGAAACAGTTGATTTACCGATTGTATCAATAATTATTCCTCAATTAGGAAGACCTGAAGGATTAAAAAGATTACTTGACTCAATTGAGAAATTAGACTACCCACAATACAAAATACAACGAATTATCATTGAAGGTGATGAGACAGTGCCTGTTAAAGTCGCAAAAGGCTTAAGACAAGCAACTTCGAATCTTATAGTGTATGCTGCTAATGATATGGAGTTCCTACCTGATAGCTTAAAAATTGCAGTCGATGATTCAAAGGTAAAAGGTCTCGTTGCTTTTGATACTGGTGTTCGTAATGCTGAAGGTTATATCTGCGAACATTTCCTAATCAAAAGGGATTTGATAGACCAGATAGGTGGCGAAATATTTGATACTGATTTCCATCATGTAGGTGTAGACGATTTACTATGGGCCAGATGCACAAAGTTAAATCAATCTATGATATCAAAAGGGAAAGTATTACATCATCATTTTTCAAGAGAAGGTCAAGAAGCTCTAAGGGATGCAATTATAGATAAAGGGTGGAAAAATCAAGCAGAAGACAAAGAGCTACTAATTCAAAAATTAGCTGCAGAGAAGGTGAAATGATTATGGTCACAAAGAAACAAACAAGTATAGAGAAGCATAGCTTCAAAATCAGCGTTGGTGTAGCAATCACAGTTATTATCTTCCTATTGGTAATGTCTTTCAATTTTGCAACATGGAAAGCAGACATGAACGCAGACCACAAAGAATTCGACGACCGAATCAACCACGTATCAAACGGGTTTTATTCAAACCAAGAATCAATCCTAGCACTACAAGCAATCGATAGCGACAGGGACGTTGACATAGCATTAATCAACGCAAAACTAGCAAACATCGAAGCATTACTATTAGAGATAAAGCAAGACATTAAAGACCAAAGTAACTGAGGTAAACAAATGAAATTTTTTGGATACGACATAGGAAGGAAAGCCGAACCACTTAGCGACAGAGGTGCAGGTGATGTGGCGATAAATGATACCAGCGGTATCATGAAAGCCTATATCCCTGATTTCCTCTACAAGCCTCCGTTCGGATACCCAAGGAAAGAGAACATACCACTATTAAGACAATTGGCGAAGAACCCTTACATCTACAGCGTCATCAAGTCTATTGCTGACGAAGCAGCTAGTACACACTATGATATTGTGTATAAGGAAGAAGCAGAGCCAACACCAGCAGCTGATAAGATAAGGCTCGACATACTGAAGTTCTTAGACAATCCTAACAACAACAAGGAAAGCTTCCAATACATACTACGAGCAGTAGTTAAAGATGTTTGTGAAGTAGACGCAGGAGTCATAGTTAAGATATTCAACAAAGGCGGACAATTCGTTGAGATGTTCGCAAGAGACGGTGGTTCATTCTTACTGAACCCTGACATATACGGATACATCGGTAACAGGACTGACTACGTAATGCCGGTTAATATTAACTATGCCATGACACCTGAAAGCCCTGACTGGCAATCAACCATTCACCAATACGGATTAGCATACAAAGAAGTTGCTGCTTACTTCCAATATGGAACTACAGCGATGGCTTTACCAGTGCCTTTCGGAAGGAGAGAGATTGTCTATGTTAAAGCCAATCCTCAGAGCAATAACGTATACGGCCTTAGCCCAATACAAATACTTGCTGACACAATCACGACATTAGTATACGGTGCTAATTACAACCTAGACTTCTATATGAATAACAACATGCCAGAAGGAGTGATTAGTTTATTAAACGGCGACCAAGATAGCATCACAGCGTTCCGTAACCGGTTTGATAAACAATTCCGTGTTAAAGACACAATAACCGGTTTCATGCGAAAGGTTGGGTTCAAGTTCCCAATCGTCAATCAAGAAGTGAAATTCACGCCTTTCCAATTAGACCCTAAGGTAATGCAGATAATCGAACAACAAGAATGGTTCACCAAGCTAGTATGGGGCGCATTCGGTGTGACAGCTGAAGAAATGGGCTTCACACAAGACAGCAATAAAGCAGTCGCTGAGAACCAGAGCAAAGTCAACAAGCGTAAAGCAGTTAAGCCAATGCTTCTTAATATCAAGTACCATATCGATAAGGAGATTATTCCTGAGTGGGGAGAAGAAGCATTCGAACTATTAGAGTTCAAGTGGGATGATTACGACCTCACAGAAGACATCCAGCGACACACATTATATGAAGCTCAGATTCGTATGGGTATTAAGACTCCGGAAATGGTGGCTGAGGAAGAGAACATTGATGTTGTCGAACTTACTAAGCAGAAGGATGAGAATGCTGAGAAAGAGTTAGACCGAGAGATTAAGACACAGAATGCTGGTTTCAACGGAGACGAAGGACCTGGTAATAAGTCGATGAAGGCTTTAGGTATCATGAAAGGTACACGTGTCAAAGTAACCGGTAACCATAAAGCACATGCTGGCAAGACAGGTATTGTCGAATACATTAAGACCAACGGCGAAGAAAAGGTTTACATGGTGCGATTCCAAGACGGTATGGATGTGTTCTTCTACGAGGAGCTTAAAGTCATAGATGGAGGAGTTCAATTAGAAGAACCCGAATTCGAAGATGCTTACGTTGAAGAGAAGAGTATGAAGGCAGACAAGCCTTGGAACGACTTAGAAAAAGATTTAGTTGCTGCTATGAAGACTCGTGGCAAAGAAATACTATCACGCATTGACCAATTGAAGAGTAGTGAGTTAGACAAGATACAATGATTGACGCTGAACTCAAAGGGATAATTGAAGACTTGACGATTAAGTTCGTCAGCATCTTAGACGTGGGTGTACTTAGCCCACTGATAAGCAAATACCTTAGAGAAAGCTATGAGGAAGGATTAGATGCTTTAGGCATACAATTTAATATGAACTTTACCGGTAACCCTGCGAGATACGACATGCTTGAACGATTCACCTTTGAGAACATTAAAGATTTGAAGGATGAAGCTTCTAACAAGTTACGTAAGGAGTTATCACAAAGCCTACTGAACCTCGAGTCAGTTGAGGCTATGAAGGACCGTGTAAAGAAAGTCCTCGACGTATCAGTAGACAGAGCTAGGATGATAGCAAGAACTGAAATGAACAGAGCCGAAAACATGGGACACTTAGATGCGGCTCGTGAAAGCGGGTTGAAGTTAAGGAAACGATGGGACGCACACCTTGACAATAGAACAAGCCCTGTATGTAGAGCACTTGATGGTAAAACAATCGGCATCGACCAACGATTCAAATATGAAGGTCAAGAGTTTGATATGCCACCAGCTCACCCTAATTGTAGGAGTAGGTGTGTTTACATTCAAGAGAAGTCCATCACAGAATTATCTGTTGGGATGAAAGCAAAGTATGTTAAACGAACAGGTGGCCCAGGACACTACCGTTATTGGTACAAAGACCCAAAAACCGGCAGGTTAGCAAGCAGCCCTCAATCACCCACCAGACAGCAGAATAAACACGAGTTGGCTAAAGAGTTGGACTCATACATTAAACCCGCTGACATCAAGAGTATGAAGGAGCAAACAAGGCTTGTACAAGCAGGTAAAGATACATTAGGTAATAACTACAATCATGCGACTATGACATGGAATCCGGCACGTGTAAAAGTACACAAAGAGATAGCAGGAGATTACGCGAATGCAATCAAACAAGCCGCACCTAACGACGGTCAATCAAAAGTTGTATTCATGGCAGGACTACCAGGAGCTGGTAAAACATTCGCAACACAAAACGACTTCAAACAAGTAGGAGACAACAAGTTATTATTAGAAGACAACGCTGGAGAACGATATGTAATGTTAGCCGCAGACCAGATTAAAGAGCGACTACCAGAGTACAACGGTGGTAAAGGCTCACAGATAGTACACAAAGAGAGCACTACACTTAATCAGACATTCATAGCAGAAGCATCAAAACAAGGAGCAAACTTCATAATTGATGGGACGATGAAGAACCACGACAAGTCAGCGAAGGTTGTTGATAAACTACACGCTAAAGGTTACAAGTCCACACTCATATTCGTTGATGTTCCAGTAGACCAAGCAATGACAATGGCGGCTAAAAGATACGTCGAAGAAGGACGATACACACCCTACGAGATGATAGTTGATTACGAACACATGATTAAATCTACAGTTGATAAACTGAGCCAACATTTCGGCTCATTCACAAGGAAAGACAACACTATGCCAGCTAAGATGTTAGCTGAAAATAAAGACATAGCCAAGCGGGGGTACCTATAATGTTAGAAGAAGAATTCAAAAGGATGGATGATGAAGAGGATGACGCAGTATTAGCAGGCGTTGAAGGTAAGGTTATTGGTATGGACCACTTGTTCGAGGATGAAGAATGACACTAACCGAATTCAACAACAACGCTATGGTCAAGGAAGACAACCCAGTACCTATAAAAATAATGGACTATGACACAGGGCTACCAGTGGACAGTGATAATCCCCTTCCTACAACATCACAATTAAAGATTGAGAATGTTATTAACGACACGGCTTACGACATAAACGCAGCACCTTATTCAGAGGTAGTAACTCCTTCTTATGATTACATATTAGATAACGTTGGTCTTGAGTTCTCAAGTGCTGAGTCTCGAACTATAACTATATCTTCTGACAATGGTACTAAGATTTACGAGAGCGTAGGTAACACCAGTCTTTCAGTAGCTGTTTCTTCTATTAATTTTGGACAGACTAACGGTCAGTCTTTCACTATAATTATCACTCAGACAAGTGGTGCTTGCACAGTTGATGTTTCTGCTAATATCAAGAACAGTCCTGTTGCTCTTACTGCTGACCCTGTTATTGCATCAGGAACCAACACTATTGGTAATGTTGGTTTGGTAGCTAATGATTTAGATGTTGGCGTTGATGCAAGCACTAATGTTTTAATGAATATTGATTATTCACATCACGAAGTCCACTCTGGAAGTTCTTTTGCTATACACGTAGCAGATGCTAATCTTGCGAAAGATGGAGAAATCAATATTGCGTTCACTACACCTGCAGGAGATAAATGGTTTCATTGTGAAGCCATGGTTGGAGCAACAAACGCTGGGCTCTTCAGTATTGAAGAAGTAGCAGTTACAAGTGGAGGAACAGCTTATGTCCCACACAATAGAAATAGGAACTCAGTAAAAGTCTCAACAGCAACCACTCCAGTGGTTAACGCAACTTATACCAGCTCAACAACTCAACTACATATAGAAGCAGTTGGTGCTGGAAAAGGAGGAACAGCTGGTGGCTCAAGAGGAACCGATGAGTACATCTTACTAGCAGGCACTAGATATTGCTTCAGATATGTCGGAGCCGACACGGCTACATCAAATGGACCAGCATCGATAGAAGTCACTTGGTATGAGCATACGGACAAGAACTAAAATGGATATTATAATCGACGGTGTAAGACAGGGTGGAACCCAAGGACCAAAAGGAGATACTGGAGCAGCAGGAGCAGCAACTAATAATTACATGGTGCCTATATGGGCTGAAGAAAACAGCACACTAGGAAATACAACTTACGAATGGGCTTTTGGTAATGGAGCTAACACACCATCAAACGCAGGTATAGCTGTGTATATACCAGCTACACACACTGCAGCAATAGTAGCTATGTCTGCTACTATCAACAATGCTGCTGGCGCTGCAGTTATAGAAGCCAATATCAGTGGAGCATTACAAGGAGCACTTTGTAATGTCACTTTAGCAGGAGCAAGAAGTGCAACTAATGACACATTCACACCAGTAGCGCTATCTAATAATGATAGACTAACATTCAGGACCACATCAGTCACAACATCATCATCACCATGTACTGTGTGTGCTTGGATATTATACACAGCGATATAAATAAATATTTTTAAAAAGATTAAAATTAAAAAACAATACGAGGAAGACAAAAATGGAATCAAAAAGCTCCTTTTCATTCGTAACAAACAGTTTCGAATACGCAGAACTAGGCATAAAAGCAGGCAAAGAATACCACGTCAAAGGATACATATCTACCGACGAGTTAGACCGAGCCAACGAAATAGTCACTAGAGACGCCATGACAGACATGGTTGGTCAAATCAAAGCCGGTAACGTCAAATTAGATATCGAGCACGGAACCTTTGTCGGCGAAAACGACATCCCAGTAGGGAAGATAGTTAGCGCTGGCATGGATAAGAAAGGCTTATGGGTTGAGGCAGTTATCAACAAATCCCACGATAAGTTCGAGACCATCTGGAAAAGTATCCGAGACGGGTTTCTTGATGCATTTAGCATAGCTTACAAAGTTAAGGACTCAGCTAAAGAATTCATAAATGGAGCCCAGGTTACATTACTGAAGAATCTCGAACTATTAAATGTCGCAATCACAGGCAACCCAGTTAACAAGGGTGCCAGGATGACAGAGAGTTTCTACAAAAGTATGAACACTATACTGTTGAAGGACAAGGAGGATGGTAATATGCCAGAAGACGAACAACCAAAGGAAGAAGTGGCTGATGAGCCCAAAGAAGAAGTAGTAGTAGTTGAGGAACCGAAGGAAGAACCAAAGGAAGAACCTAAGGAAGAGCCAAAGGAAGAACCAGCTGAGGAGCCAAAGGAAGAACCTGTAACGGAACCTGAAGCACCAAAGAATAACCCTCTTGACCAGATTAAGAGTTTACAAGATGAATTAGCTGAGCAGAAGAAAGTAGTTGCTGAGCTAAAGGCAAAAATGAATAAGCCTATGATGAAAGGAATTGTAAACACTGGCCTAGACAAAGTAACTACAGTAAAAGTGAAGGCAAAATCGCCTCTCGATTATGTGTAGAAAAAAGACAGACATGAGGTAAAAGAAAATGTCCACACAACCCGTAAATATGAATCCTGCAAGCGCATACCAGCAATCATTTGGTAGCCTTCCAGACAAAACCGTATATCAGAATGTTTTTGGAGTAAAAGCACTTGATTTACGTGAGAACGTCGGTAAAGCATTCGATGTTGGTCTCAAAGCACACGGTGTCACCGCAGGTGGCCCAGGTACAGCAGGATACGCAATGGTCCCAGTTTATGTTGACCCACGTATCATTGATACTACACGAAAGTACACTCCTATTGTTGAGTTAATCCCTAGGGTTACCAACCAAGGAACTTACGCTGACTACAACGAAATCACCGCAAAAGGTGGAGCAATCACTGCAAACGAAGACGCGGCTCTCTCAGAGACTGTGACTACGTACGATAGAAAGAGCACAGCAATTAAGTACATTTATGCTGTCGGCCGAGTAACTGGTCCATCAATCGCAGCACAACCTAGCTACGTATTAGCTGGAATGCAGCCTGGCGCAGGCGCAACCGGTCCTTTCGCGGACGCAGGAGCACCAAACGCAAAGCAGCAAGAAGTCTTAGTTAAGACTAGAGAAATCAGAGAGAAGCAAGAAAGCCTAATTGTCAATGGTGACGCTAGTACTGACGCAACGCAATACTCAGGTATCGTGAAGTTAATGAGTACTACGAACGCTGTAGCAAAAGGAACCACTGCTCTTTCACTTGACGACATGCACACAGCAGTCCAGTACGCATTCGATGATGGCGGAAGACCTAACTTAGGAATCTGCGCTTCAAGTGTCTACACCGACATACTCAAGTTGTTAACGCAGAAAATCGGTTACATGAAAGCCGAAGCACAAGTATTCTGGGGATTCACCACAATCGTATTCCACAGCATGGTTGGTAGTATTCCTATCGTACCTAGCATGTACTTGAGCAACACCACAGCTGAGAAGGCAATCTACTTCCTAGACATGAGCGTCGTGGAAATGAGAGTCTTGCAAGACTTAACATACTTTGAGCTTGCCAGAACCAACGATAGTGAGAAATTCGCACTTAAAGTGTACGAAGCACTCATCATCAAGAACACCGCGTTCTGCTCTTCAATCACCGGTATCAGCGCATAAGCAACGAATAATCTTTTTTTCTTTTTTATTATAAGATTATACAAGGAGGACAATCATGGTATTAGCAAACACAAACGTAACTGCTATCGAAGTAAGCCCAACAGGGAGTGTCCCGAATGAGGGATGGAAACTTGGAAGGGTTGATTCGAAAGCGAAAGTTGCAGCAGACGACACATGGACTGTAATGAACGCTAGAGAAGTCGGTCTGGCTGTCTTAGCAGACGACGCAACAGGAGTAATAGACGCTTGCACTATCACAACTAACGTTATAGTTATGACAGACGCAAATGCTGGAACACACTCAGGCTTCCTAGTATATAGATAATCAGAGGTAATGAACATGACAAATGTAAATGTAGTCGCTATTGAATTAGCACCTCTAGGCGGAATGACTAATGCTGGGTATAAACTTGGGTTTATAGATTCAGCAAATAAGGCCGCTCAGAATGACACTTTTACTGTGACTAACGCTTCGGCGGTAGTAAGCGCAGTAATTATAGATGATAGTGCAGGAACAGTCGATGCTTGCACTCTCGCAACGAACGTAATCACGATGACAGGAGCAGCATACTTACTTGCTTCAGGGCTTATCGTGTACAAGGAATGAGGTAAAAAAAGATGACAGCAACAAGTATATTAAAGAGTTGGGAAGGACTTCCTAACGCTGGGTTGAAGACCATGCTGTTCTTGTTACCTAATACTACCGACGCAACCAATTCTATTGCGATAACACTAGCAACTTATGGCATACATCCAACTGGCTTGTTAGCTGTAGATAGCTGGGTTCAAACCGCAGACGGTAGCATTATAACCACAGAAGCAAACACCACAGCAGTATCATCTGGTGTCTTGACGGTAACAGTAGCAGCAGGAACAAACGACGACGCAAGGGTAATCCAAGTAATTGGACGAGCCGACGCAGGGGTGTTTGTATAATGGCAGCAACTACACTATTGAAAGCATGGGAGCAATCCCCGAACAATGGTTTAAAGACAGTTCTTTTAACCACCGCGAACACATCAGATGCAGGTAACACGTTAGAAATCACTCTTACGGATTATGGCATCTCAGCAACAGGATTACTAACAGTTGAAAGCTGGGTACACACGACTAGTGGAAGCGTCGTTACGACAGAGCTCAACACCTGCGCAGTATCAGCAGGCGTACTAACCGTGACATTAGCGGCAGGAACAGACAACGACTTTAGGGTAATTCAAATAACCGGTCGAGCCGACCTAGGGGTGTTTGTATAATGACAGCAATTAGCGTATTAGAAAATTGGGAAGTAATGCCAAACGCCGGTATTAAGAGAGTTTATTTTATGACTCCTAACACCGCTGACGAAAACAACACCTTCACTTTTGACTTAGCAGACTATGGCATGTCGCCAACTGGTCTATTAACGATTAAGAGCTGGGTACACACTACGAGTGGTAGCATCATAGTAACGGATATTGCTACTTGTTCTGTAACGACTGGAACCGTCACCGTGACGGTTCAGAGTGCTAACGCTAACAAATGTAGGGTTATCGAGATTCAAGGTCGAGCAACACCTGGAGCATTCGCATAAGCAACCAACTTATTTTTTTATTTTTTTATCTTTCATAATACAACACAACACCAACGGAGGTTACAATCATGCCAGGACACAAAGACCCAGAAGGGGTTATCAAGAAGAATGAGAAAGGTCAACTGTATGTTGAGATGGTCGAGAAGACTGTACCAAAGAAAGTTGAAGAAAAGAAAACAAGTCGTTTCGACTTAAACAAAGATGGCAAAGTTGATATCGAAGATGTCAAAGTCGCTCTCAAACCATTACGAAGAGGGAAGAAATAAAATGACTATTCAATCACACGTAGTAAGCCTTACTAGTGATAGTAGTGGCAACGCAACCGGTAGCGTTAGTGTTAGTGGTAGAGTAATACAGCTAGTCAATGTTCCATCATCAACTGCTGCGCCAAGTGCTAGCTATGATATAGCAGTGACTGACGCATTCGGAACAGCAATCTATACTGACACAGCAGTCTTAGCGACTGGCAACTCAGTATTCTTCCCTTGGATTACCACGACAGGAACAAAGACAGATAGCCCATATTGTGTAGTAGGCAAAGTAAACATTGTCGGAGCAAACATGGGAGCTAGTAAGTCAGCACAAGTAGTCATTTTTGTAGAGGGAACCTGAAAATGTATTGTACAACCGATGAAGCATACGCGACAACAGGCATAACGCTCAGTGAGATAGCAGAGAAGAACCTAGGCTATTTCATCAAAGGAGCAGAAGCAGAGGTTGATAGACTCACCAATATGACCTATTGGAAAGAAGAAGACTCAGGCACAGCAACATCAGGTGCAGCAAGTACATTAACTGATAGCGCGGCTAGTTGGACAGGTAACGCATACAAGAAACATTACGTATGGATTACCGGCGGGTTAGGAAGTGGTCAAATAAGAAAGATAAGTAGCAACACCACAACCGCATTGATGGTCAGCGCTGTTTGGACGACTAACCCTGACAGCACTTCAACATACGAAATTTACTACACAGCACAAGACCCGTTCATCTCCGAAGAGTTAAGAGACGGAGACGACACAATTGAACTAATGCTCAACAAGTATCCACTCCTTTTGCTAGAGTCGGTGTCCAGTAACTCCACCACCCTCACCCCCTCGTCAGTTTACCAGTACAAAGAATCTGGTAAATTGAAGCTCTCCAGCAGTTCTGAAGTGACTACATGGACATCGGCTTCTAGCCTTTTAAACAGCTTCACTTATTACTACGGCGTGAAACTACCTTACATGGCTCAACGACTAACAATGGTGTATGCAGCACTAAAAGCGTTGATGGCACAAGCAGGCGGAACACATAATATTCCAAGCACTTACAGTCTTCCAGAAGGAAGTTTAACTGTAGGACAAGCATACATTAACATCAGGGGCGCATGGGACATGCTCAGCAAAGAACGTGACGCCTTAAAAAAAACGATAGTTAAATACGTATCAGTTTATTAATAGTGACCAGGAGGTCAAACAATGAGTATAAACTTTCGAGCGGACACATACGCAAACATGATAAACAATTTTGCTAAGACGCTCACAAGGACCCCAGCAACGAAAACTACTAACCCAATCACAGGCGAGGAAGTCTTAACAGACGGAACCGACTCTTCTATAAGCGGTGCTCTCTATCGTAAGGAGGATGCTTGGTCGCAAGACAAAGTAGGCCTTTTCAGAGAAGCCGACGTGGTTATAATGGTGTTGCCAGACGTGACTATTAATAAGAACGATAAGATAACTTATGGTTCATACACATATCGTATTCACGAAGCTGAGCCAAGACTATTGGGCGATACACATTTCTATAACGTTGCATGGGGGTTTAAGATTTGACTAGCGAGACATTTGAAGTTGGTTGGGCTAAGGCTCTAGAGGGCATCGGTAATGATTTGATGAATGCTCTCGTAGATGTCGTGCCTGTTGATACTGGTCGGTTGAAGAACAGTATTGTCTACAATGTGGAAGGTGATACTATCACTGTTGAGATGGCTGACTATGGATTGTATGTCGAATTCGGTACGGCACCTCACATCATTAAGCCGAAGAATAAGAAAGCCTTACATTGGAAGAGCGGAACTCCTGGTAGTACTGGTAGAGGTGACGTATTCGCAAAAGTAGTACACCATCCTGGAACCACTCCTCAACCATTCATTAGGAACACATTACACAACAAACTCCCGGGCATCATCGAGGATAACATTGAGAGGCAATTCAAATGACTTACATCGACTACTTCAAATTAAAAGAAGAAATAACAGTCTTCTTAAGGAACGCTGACATATTCACAACCACTAACAGAGGAGTGA
>Ga0207997_1000151_pt1 | contig 33063 bp, 37 predicted proteins | sample AntAceMetag02UKN_FD_184777 | JGI IMG/M metagenome (GOLD analysis project Ga0207997, IMG submission 184777) | Saline lake microbial communities from Ace Lake, Antarctica - Antarctic Ace Lake Metagenome 02UKN (SPAdes) (version 2) | ecosystem: Environmental > Aquatic > Non-marine Saline and... | reverse complement strand
ATCCCACTATTCGTGAAATTGTACGCGGATGTCAAGATGTTGGACGTGGCATTTGTCGTTATGCTGGTTCCTGTAGAGCCAGAAAACGTGATATTATACGGGGTTATGGTATCACTCGTGGTAAATTGCGTACCCTGGAAGTCCAGCGTTACGTTTGACCGCATTTGAACCACTGTATCTGGATCACTCAGGTTCGGCAAGGTTTGCCAACCATCCCCGATAACCCGAACTTCACCACCACCATTAGCATTTGCCAACAGGATAGCCTCGTTGATTCTGTTGGTTATTTTATAGTCACCAGAATCGTAAGAATTGACACCATCACCAACGTAATAGATTTGATGGGAATCCATTTTACGCGAACCGTTGGTTATTTTAGGGACCTCAAAAGTACCGCCGTTATTATAACCATAATAAGCACCAATAAGGTACTCGTTGCCTTCCATCGTATGGCCAGTTCCGGCATCATCAATTTCGAAAGTAAAGGTATTGGTAGTATTATCCCAATACCCGATAATGTAGTCATATCGATAGGATCCAGCCCCAGGCAAAACGGCTGTATCGAAGGATAATTGTGGGGGGACCAGGTAACGGATACCGTCACTTGTAACGATTGTACCGCCAGTATACATATCACCTGCAAAAGCACCGGCTATCACAGCCTCTTCGACAAATATAAAACTTTGAGTTGTGGCTCCAATGTAGGATACCTCAGAAACGGTATAAGTACCGTCAGATGCCGCTGTACCGAAAATATCAATCGTATCCCGAGCATGAACCTTATCGGTCAAATCTACCCCGGTGAAAACGAACTGAGAAATACCCGCGTTGATGCCAGACAAGGCGTATTTAGCACCATAAAGTGAAAAGGTACCACCGGTATCATGATGAATCAAAAGGCCATCGTAGACGCCTTTAGGCAGGGCTCCGGAGAGGAGTCTTTCCGTGTATTTATTGATGTTGTAATTCTCGGAAAGCGGTTTATTTAAAAATCCGCAGAATGGAGTTTCACCAGGTACGAAACCGTCAGCTAATTTACCAGGAGGAACGGTATCAACGAACGATCCGTTTGATGCCCATTCGCCTAAATTTTTATTGATATTTCCCATTTTTTATTTCATCCTCATCACGAAATTGAGTATCCTAAAAAGCTTTGATCGTCAGTAATATTCACGAAATTTGCCGTGGTTATTGTGTCGGCATTAAATGGTTCAGTTACCTCGAACACCCAATAAGCACCACTTGCAATTGCCCCATCTGAGGTAATTATTCGTACATTACCGCGTTCGTTGTTATTCGCTCCTTCAATGATGGTTATTTGTCCGTTGGCAAAATCCCCCGCAATAATTGCTGGAGTGAAGGAGGCCTGCAAAATTGCTACCTGGAACGGTAAAGTACCTGCCGATACCTGGATATTGCTATAACTATTCAAACCGGCAAAACCTAAGTTCGGATAATCAATAAGGTTAACAAAACTTGTGGCGTCAAGAGTAGCGGTAAAGCCATCCGTAACCGTGAAGTCCCAGTATCCTGCCGTTCCTAAAAATGCCCCAGTCGGATCAATTGTTCGAACATCGGAGCTTGATGTACCTGCCAGTACACAAATTTCACCACCAGCAAACTCACCGGCTTCGATCCCGACCCCCATAGTCGTACCATCGAAAACAGCCGTACTGATTATGGTTTCGCGTACATAAACCCAAAATATATCAGCCCCTTGATAAACCGATTTGAAAATCGTGTACGAACCGTCGGCTGCAGGAGTTGTATCACCTGCATAATAAAGCAAATCAACCGGCCGAAAATCGGTCGCATCAATGGATGAACCTGAAACGATAAAGTAAGCGGCCCCAGCCGTGCCGGTCTGGCCACCTAATATTTTAGCCCCATAGTTTTCTTTTAGACAATTTGATTTTATTACTCTACATACAGTGGCCGCACCTGAAGGAGCTGCCTGTCGGTTAGCCAAAGACCGAGCTGAGGCAAAGTTAAATGGAGTTTCACCGTCCACGATACCTATAGCGTTTTGATATACGTCTCCGGTGGCTCTATCCACTAATTTCTTGTAATCGACAGGGTCAGTTACCGAGCCGTCGGTTGTAACGATAAAGGTATTTGGAGTATATTGTCGAATCTGGCAGAAATCATTATCATCCACCATCAGATTCACAAGATCAAAAATATCTTTGCCGGTACCTTTTGAGGAGTTTGCAATGATATTTGCTCGGATTCGGCGTTGAAACGCGATATCAGCTTCGGTGTTTTTCTGGGTTATCCCAAAATATTTGCCGATGACAGCCAAAAGCCAGCCATTTGCATTGTCGATATTTGCAGTTTTGAGGAACATATCGATAAAATCTTCGATATGTTGTTGGCTGATGGCTTTGGCCTGGAACAAATCACCAATGTTTTGTGGCCCTTCAAACGTACCATCGGAATTGACCACTATCTTAAATAAATCGGTCATCCGAGCGATAGAGTTACGCCACTGGGAGGCCTGGTATCCATCAGAATGGATTAAAACCGTGGACGCCCCATAAGGTGACGAATATGGTGTACCATAGCTCATTAAACGTACTCCACTACAAAACGATAGGCTGATAGGTTGCCCAATTGCTTGAAATTGACACTGATAATTGTATCCGTAATTGCAGCCCCGACGGTTGAAATATTCAATTCAGCTTTATTGATATGGAGGTTTAAATTTGCGGGCAATATAAGCTTGTCCGCTTCGATTTGGCCACCCACCTCCAGCTTACCGCCGATAGATCCTTCCTCGGTTGTAATCGTTAAATATCCCTGAGAGAAATCCACGATATTCTGAATAATCTTTTGAGTATCCCCACTATTTTTAGCTGTTTCTTTGATTTCAAGGTCCACCGAAACCGTGGAGACCACGAAACCGACGCCCTGAGCTTTTGCTGTCAGGGTGAGGTAGTCTTTGCCAGAAATATAGGATGAACCAACCGGCGAGTATGTACCTAAATTGATTGCTGAATTCAAACCAAACGCTATTTGAGCTGCGGTATTACCTGCTGAAGCCGTAAACGTATAAGCTTGATTGTTGATCGTGATCGTGTAATCACCAGCATTGGCAGCGGTGACGGTAACTGAATACGTTTGGAACGTCCCTAAATTGAAATTGGAATCCACTGTAAGGGTTAATTTGGACCATATGGCAATATCTTCAGGTCTGGAGAATGAAATCGAAACGTCATCACCATTGAAATCCTGAACTATTTCAGTAAAATCACCATAGCTTTTTGCACCTTCTGAACGGTAATAGTATAGGGTTTCGGCTATTTGGGTGTCATCACCACCCTCCACAACCGCCTCTACGTTGTATCCAGGTACGCCCTGAACTATATAAGGCGTGTTATTATTGAATAAATATGCCGAGGAAACACCATCCAGGGCCAGGATCCGAGAGTAGACACCTTCACGGGTACCGGCACCAGGATATTGTAAGGATTGTTGTCTCCGAATCTTTAGAGTGGCGTCGGTTTCGATCAGAGTTCCCGGTGTACCTTTATCATCGTTGGTAATAGCTGACCACCCTCCCAAAATCGTTACGATTTCTGTAACGGAATTCGGATCGATCTGAACTGAACCATATTCCTGAGTTCTGAAAATTGCGGTTGCGGCCCCAGCAACATCAAAAGTAAAATTCTCATCGTTGGTAAGGGTTTTACCCGAGTTAGCTTTACCCTCTTTTATCTGTACAATTTGACCAGAAGCCACGGTATAACCAGGGGTTCCAGTACATCCACACTCTACTGTCGAATAGGTATTTCCTTTGCGACTGAGCCCAATGTACCCACAAATATTCTCGAGCGGAAAACCTGTAGCGGCGTCTGGATCGATAGAATCGGCCAAACCTTGAACAGCCGAGTTGATTGAGACTTCACGTTCAGTGTCGATATCGATAATACGTCCATCGATGGAATCTGGGGATGTATCAGCATCGGAGAACTTGTCTTTCCATGCAATTATATTTTCTTCCCTGGCTTCATCGAAAGAGGGTGTATAAACGCCACGGTCTGTCATTTTAATTCGGCTCATAAAACTTGTCCTTCAATTGTTCCATCGGCTGTTTCCAGCGAATACGATATATTTAGAATATACCCATCTTCGTTAAATGTAAAATCAAGAGGATTTACCTTTAGGACACCCTCGATGGAAAGCAATGATTCGTTTATCAAAGCGGCTATGGTTGATTTTGACGGGACTGGTTTTTGGGCCAGAATAGAACCAACAAAATCCAATCCATATGAGAAATTATAGGGGTATTCGCCCTTATTCGTGGATGAACGCAATAGGACCTTTTGACCGGTATCGTTTTTATCCTTAGCAGGTTGGAGGTTGTTTTCCACTCTGTATAAATCAACCTGCCCTAAATCCGTTGTGTATAATTTTAGCTGGCCCATTATTATCCTTCCTCAGTAGAGGATTATATAGACAAAAAAGTGAAAAACCTCTATTTAGTTTTAGCTATTTCACTTTTTGCATCAGCAAAATCCGTTGCTTTAGGCAAAACCGTAAAGGTCACTTTACCCGTAGCAATATCTGCGACTCCCGAAGCCAGAACCAACCCAAAGATGGATTCGATTAAACTTGTTAGGGTGTCCCCTTTGATTATGGCCTCAGCGTCACCACCTACGTTTACCGCACCACCATTTATATCAATAGTTCCTTTGGATTCAATGTTGATATTACCGTTCCCGGTATCAATCTGGATTTTGGATGTTTTTCCATTCGACGCATTGACAATAAGCTCCAGATTTGTGCTGGATGTATTCTTTACGTTGTTTGGGGTCGGTAATCCGCCAGGAATAAAGAACGCACCATTCATATTATGCTTTGCATTGTCCGATGGTTCATAAATACCCCCGGTTTCGTTGTAGTTTCGGGTTGTATTTTTACAAAATATAATAATTCCTGGAGATCCAGCTTCTAAGGGGAAATGGAGAATACCACTGGAATTCTTATTTGAGAATGATGGAAAAACAACTGGGATTTGAGGGATAACTATTTGATCTTCGTAGCCTTTATCCTCAAAGGTACGTGTACCTATTTGTTCTAAAGGTAGAGCTTTTCTCGGAGCTATTTGAACATCAGCCAGCTTAGTATCAGGATTATATTCGACAATAAACCCAGGATCGGCTGTTTCAATACCGTTCATAAACGCATTAAAAACGGTTCTTTGGAATTCCATTTCTGAGGGGTCTTCATTTAATAGGTAATAGTTCATATGAATTTTACCTCCTCTGTATCAATATCAGTTGAAACCGCTTCACCTTCGATTGTCCAATCCCCACCATAATTATCCCCAGCCGAGGTAGTTTTTGTAACGAGGTAAATATCATCTAAGATTTTAACCTTTTTGGATGGAAAAACATTCGGCCTTAGTAGGCATCGGAAGGTTATTCCTTTTTCTGTCGGTAAAGGCGGACTTAAAAGGCCGGTTGCAAAGGTTAAGTTGGTTATGATTTCATTTGGGTTGTCGGTATTTAGGGAGTTTTGGGTCAATACGTCAACTAAATCCGCTCCCAGTATTCGATTTACGGCGTTTAAATTATAGCTTATATTTTTATTGATGAGGAGTTTCTCCAAACTCTTACTGGAATCCCCCGCAGCTTCGATCATTTGTAAAGTATAAAGCCTGTTCGAGTAAATTTCAAGGTTTCCCAACCATGTAGGGTCAAATACCTCCTTGTCATAAAGGCTGCTCAATATCTGATTTGCCTTTATGTTTTTGGCTTCCTTTACCGATATTTGGTAGTTGTTTTCATTGATCCCAGCCGTTTGTTTTCCTTGTATTGTGGTAACTTTATCAACGCCTTCCCAAAAGGTTTTCACTGATATGATCCTGGCATCCACGAACGTCCACAGGTCGGCATCTTTATACCCGGCTTTGACGATAACTCGTGGTTTCGATTCGGCCAAAGTAGCCAATAAGTTAACGGAATCCTCGTCCAGATTATTAAATTGAATACTCAGGCCGTCTGAATCGGTCGTCATATCTTGTGTAAAAGAAAAACGAGTATAGATGCTACCTAACAATTTATTTGTGGGGGTAGTAAGCTCCTGTTCCTGCAGTATTTTATAGGGGTTGATCGTGAAGGATACCCCGGAAATATCACTGGATATTGTGGTTTCAATGAAATGCTCAACCGACATAATATAACCTGACCGTAGAACCGATGTTCTGCCGTGTTATCGTCGTCTTAGCTGCCGAGGCGGGCTTTGATGTGTCTATGAAGAAGAACGTACCTCCTGGGGCATTTACGGTCTTATTTTTTAGGGTAAAGGTCTGAGGGCAATCGATCCTTTGGTTTAAAATTATGTCCTCACCACTAACCGCTGAAATCCCTATATACCATGCATCAAAACGATACTTATAGTTCAGGTGGATTTGATACGCTATACCTCCTAAATTGGTATTGAACTTGTAGTCTGGACTATTGGAATTCAAACGGATTTCCACGTAGTTCGAAACATCAATTTCATGGATACTTAATGTCATGATATTGGCCCTGGGTACAGCATGTACAGCATAGATTTTTCAGGTCCTGTCCCCGAACCAGCCCCGGCGGCTCCATCGTCTTTTGGTGTCGGGGGTTTATTCCCATCATTTTTTGTCCCTTGGGTCCCGTCGGGTTTTGCGTCCGAAGGCAGAACACCAACGTCGGTTATTGCAAAGTTCATCTTTTTAAAACGAATAGATAGTGGGAGTGAACCATCATCCCCTGGGGTTCTGGCTATTGCCGCCCCGGTAATAACTAAATCGTCAAAAATCCCTAATGATGTTGTCAGTTTTATTATCTGTTTGGTGTCCCTCAGGTATTTAATCGTCTTGAACGCGGTAATTGAACGCTCTTCTTTTGAGTTTACTTTATCAATAAAGGACTTGACCGTAGATGCAATACCTCCTAATAGCCCAATGTTTATTGGGCTATCTGATACGACCCCTGAAATCGCAAATATATCAGGTTCGTTCCTGATATGATCCTGAATGGCATCCCGACCTTCAATAGCATAATCTGATATGGTATTGTCGAAATTGTAAGTTTCAGTCGTGGTTACGTCGAATTCAATAACCGAATCCGACACTTCTGGATCGTTTGAAATCCCTAAAGCGTCCGCAACTTTCCCATCCAAAAAGCCAGCATCCTTTTTTACATCTGAACTAGCCTCAACCCTCACTGGAGGGGCTTGACTAAAAATTATTCCTGCTACAAAATCTATTGGGCTCGGCATATTAAAATCCTCTATCTAATGGTTTTCAGCGTGTAATATGCTTTACGTCTCTTCTCGTCTGTATAGCCCTTCACTGCATTCTCCACGACCTTTTTGATATCCTCGGTTGTGTCTTTAACCGTAACCTCGATGAACTCACTCACCTCCATAGGCGGGAATGATGCCATAGAGCCTGACATCGGTTCAGAAAAGTTCTGCGGAGCCGAAGGCATGGACATCCCATTACCACCATGAGTAACAGTAGTCGCACCGATATCCATTTCAGCCTTTTTGAGAACGATATCAGTCAAAGGTTCTTTAACCAGATCAACCAATTCCCTCATTGCAGCGATTACAGGGGATACAATCTTCAACCATGATTTATATTTGTCCATCAAACGATCAAGTTCAATGATCCAGGATTTATTATTGATCGGGTCTTTTAGGGTGATGTACAAATCATCAAGAGCAAGGGTAACGGCCAGAATACCGATCAACCATTTGCTAGCCCCTTTGGCCAATTTGGTAAAGATGGTACCTTTTTTACCCAGGCCAGGTAAAAAGGCCAATAAACCACTGACCGCTGCCGTGACACCAGTGAAGATTATCAGAATACGGCCTAAAGCTTTTGTGAAATCAGGATGCTCATCTAAGAATTTCCTTACCCCACTCAAAAGATCATTTATACCCCTAACGAAACCACCCAAAGATTCTACAATAGGCCCACCTAAAAGCTTTAAAATACCAGCTATATTCAATTTCAATCTGAGTAGCTGGAAGCTGGCAGTTCTAGTCTTTTCCCCAAACGCTTTGTCTAAACGATCACTATGTGTCAGTAATTCTGCATTCAGTTCTTTCAAGGCCATCAAGTTTGTACCTAAAAGAAAAGTTAATTTTGTTTCAGCTTCATCCCCTGCAATCAAAGATAGAGTATTCTTACGCTTTTCAGAGGTCATTTTTTTGGTGGCTTGTTGCAAATCATACAAAACATCTACGATAGGTCGAAGTTTCTTACCGCCCTTTTCATAGACTTTTACATATTTAGCTAATTCTCTACCAGCTATTGAGTTTGTCTTTGTTATCCTGTTTAGGATTTGACGAACGGCTGTACCTGCATCAGCTCCTTTAGATATAGCAGATAATTTAATTAAAAGACCACTGGTTTCTTCAATCGACATATTTGCTGCAGCCGCAGCCGGACCTGCTTTGGTATATGCCTCGGCAAGTTGGGTTAATGTAGTCGAACCCTTAATGGTAGACGCAAACATTGTATTTGCTATTCTATCATATTCGCTCACATCCATTTTAAAGGCGTTTAAAGTATCAGCTAAAGACTCAATCGCAACCGCTGGAGCTGTCCCTCCCGTCTGAGCCAACTTTAAACCGGCCTTATTTAAGTTGGTAAAAGCTTCCGTCCCCTCCTCTACACCGCTGGATATAGTTGAATAGAAGGAAGGCCCACCCACTTCCTCAGCTGAAAAACCGAATTCTACCCCCCGTGAGATAGCTTGACTTTTGAGTTTTTTATCGAGCTTATCGTATTCATCCCCAACCTTACCTGTCAAGGTCATGGTATGGGATAAAGCCTTATCCAACTGCAGGGCTGGGATCGTAATAGCCGCCAGGGCAGCAGTACCAGCCGCAGCCATTTTACCAAATGAGCCGCCTATGGAGCCGATTTTGCTATCTAATTTGTTCAACGGGTTTTGATTTACGTTGAACTTCCATCTTGTAAGCAGCTCTCTAATAAGCATTTATGACCCTCAGATACTGTTCATGTACTTTAAATGTTTCTGGTACACTTTGCCTCGTTTCGTATCAACAAAACCGTCGTCCTTTTGCCTATCCTCTTTTGCTTTGCGATAATGTAAGGCATCCATCAGTTTATATATCCCTTGAAACGTCAAATTTTCTAAGATCGGCAAATGCTGTAAGTCCGCACCTAAGTTTATCCACAAATCCCAGAACGTCACATCCTCCTTTATAGAGGATGGTGGCTCCGTTACCGACGTTATTCCTTCTCCACAATCTTCACTACTGGTTCCTCCGAGCTTTCGATACCACTCAGGTTCCACAGTTTTGCGATAAAAGGGAAGTTAACGCCCAAAACAAACCACGCCAGTTTAAATGCAACATCCAGAATACCGGCGAAATCCCTATCGAAATCAATCGGAACGTACTCATCATCTATAAGGACCTTTGTGGAGGCCAACAGACCGCCCTCACAACCGTCAAGATTGCCGCCAGTAAGGAAATCAATCAGGTCATCATATTCAACCTTATCGAGGAAATCCTTTAGGGATGCTGCTGAACCTGATTTCACGAATACCACGGCCAACTCGGCAAAATTAGTACTGGCTAAATCTATCTGACCGATTTCACTGAAATTCTGAAAGGTGTTTTGGAGTATCTGGACAAAAGGATCGTAAAATTTACGTCCCCAGTTGTATCCGATTTTCATTGCCAACGAACCCTTTAAAGGTTCTGTTTTGAATTTCGTTTCTCCCAATTGTGTTTTGATAGCCATGTTCTTTTCCTCATTTTTTATAAGTTCTAAAAGTCTCCCAGTATCAAATCATTAATCCCGCAACAAAGAATGCGAGTGGTGTTGTTTCCTATTTGATTTCCCGCCGTATAACGCCTCGGGAAGGTGGATGAATGGTCCTTTACGACCGTTAGACGGCCTCCTATGCCCATTACAGGCCGATATCCGAACATACATGTAGGGAAGTACAAGAAATCAAGTGTTCCCGGTGGTTTCCACTCAATCGGAAAGAACGGCATAACCCCGGACAATTTCCGAAGGACAGTGATGAGCGTATTATAACTGCTCGATTGCATTAACGTGATGTCCAAATAACCGTATAAATCCTTCTCAGGGGTGAATGTAATGGCATCAGGAGTATTAGCCAAACCTTTAATAGGTGGGCTGGGGCCAACGATAAGGATGTTATCTGTTGGATTATACTTTGCCATCATTATCCATTCTATATAAGTCGCTGGCTTGACCGCCCAGACCAGTACGGTCAAGCCAGCTAAGGTTGTTCCCTTCAATAAAGGAACAACCCTATGGGGTTCTAGTTCGTATAGTTCTTGATGAGGATGATCCACTCTTTCGTGTCAACTTCCTCACCAATGGATTCCTCAGGAGGTCCAGCGATTGTCGCATTACCGTCATCACAAGCTACTACAGTAGCTCCGTTTTGACGGATAACTTCGACCGCAAACGTGGCTTCCGATTTCATCAAGGCTGTCAATTTCAGGATTGAAGCTTCAGCCGAGGATTTGATCCGCAAGGATAAAACACCAGCACTTTTAAGTTTGACGTTAAAAGTATTGGCATTAGGATCATCCGCCGATTTTGACACCGTGGTTTGGTCCTCATCGTCTGGAGTCCAGACAACCAATCCATCGTCACCTTTATCAAATCCAGTTAACCGAACATTGTCGATTGTGACGTTGGCGTCTTTAAAAACATGGCTTCCGTAAGGCATTATTATTCCTTCCTTATGCTACAGCAATATCAAGCACGATGTGCAAAATAGCTCCGCTGTATGCTAGTTTGATGTCGATACCGGTTAACAGGTTGTTATCCCTGTCTATTTTCGAAATAGCCGCCAATGCGGGCATCTTGACGATATATCCGGCAACCGGATCCAAGTCCAGGTTCCTGTAGAGGAATCCAGTAGCCACGAACCGTTCAATGACCGTTCTGATCTTGCCTTCAATAGCATTGATCCCGACCTGCGTGAATGGAATCTTGCCAGTGTTGTTGGAGATGTTGTAAATGTAAGTCAAAAGAGTGGATTCCAGCCGGTCTTCGATAACGTCCGCACCGATCTGAAGCTCAATGGAGTTTCCATTAGCCATTTTACCACCACCGCCGGTTGTGGTATCCCCGCCAAGAACCATCGTCAGACCCTTGACTGTACCGTAAAAGTCGACTCCTTTTGAGACGATATTGGCGATTTCAGAGGCCGTTAGGGGGTCAGGAGCGGCTGTATCCGTTGTTGAACCCACGATGTTTTTGTACAACCAATAGTTGGTGTTAACATCAGGGTCAAATCCTGCCATATTCCGGACAGACCGACCAACATCGATCCATTCTTCGTCGGTTGAACCGTCCGCTTTGGTGTGGAACAGGGTCCAGGACCGACTATACGAATTATCCACGAGGTAAGCTGCCAAAGAATCGGTATCCAAAGTGGAGTTTTTTGAACTAATATCGGTATCAGCGGTAGCGAAACCAATGATATGTTTCTGGGTTGCGGTTTCGATCCAATCAGCAACACCTTCCTGAATAGCTTTTGTACGGTCGAGGGCATGAGTTGCATACCATGCATATCCGGCCAGTTCAACCGCCGACAAGGACGATTTCCATTTGCCAGCATCGTCGATACCTGAACCGCCCAGGGTTTTAGGTGCGACTGAAATTTTGCCGTTATCCGTCGAATAGGCAATAAAGGCCTCGCCTGCGGTACCCGTTGTGATATCAAAGGTACCATCGGCATTATCCGAAGCCAATTGAGTTGGGCTTCCACTGAATGCTGCCAAATGAGCCGCTACGAGCATTGTTGCCGCATAGATTTTATCAATCTGACAGGTCATTGTTCCGTCAGAACCAGCCGCTGTGATAGCTTCATCAACATCCACGGTCACGGTTCCGCCCAGTTCGGTTGCATCACCTGATACTGTATAGGTTCCATTAGCATCGGTTGTACCATCACCCGAATAGGTGAATGTATAACCACTAAGGAAATGCTTTGCATCGTCAGAATCACCAGCAAACTCGAAACTACAAGCCCCAGCGACACCGACATTTACTGCGGATGGAGGGGTTTTAGTGAAGGATGCTGCTGTATATGCTACGTCGGTAAGGGTACCGTCTTTATCTGCACATTTCAGCTTGAATATATAACCATCCTGGATTTGTGAGGTAGTATTTACCACGGTGGCGGTTACGGCATCAACCTGGATCCTTAAAGCCCCGAGCTTATCAGGATTTGGAACCTGTAAAAAGCCAGAGTTCATCCCTTCATAAAGGGTATCACCATCCAGGATACCATCATCAGCGAGCCCAGCTAAAGAAGTGTATTCTTTGTAAAGCTCAGTATAATTGGTATGCGGACACGCCATAGCCACGGTATTAAATGCCGCTTCCTGGGCGTTTGCACTACCAATCGACATGTTAATTAGGGTAATCGGATTCATTTTCTTCTATCTCCTTTTATTTTTCAACTGTCAAATCAAATTCGACATTATCGATTGCAGCATTTACATCTATAGTGCTTATAGACGAAATATTGCCGATATAAAGTTGTTTTCGTTGCGTAAACCTGAAATCCATCGTATACATATCCACCCATCCTGGGCCATACTCTACCGGCATCTTGTTTGCTGCAATCGAGGTCATAATACCCATGTCAACGGGGTATTGAGATACAGTAAGGGTCATCTTAACGTCTTCATTTGTTATTGGTACCTCGAGGCCAACAGGCCCTGAAATGACCATCTCTGAGGTAGTCAAACCATCTGCTGCCACTACATCTTGCGAGGACAACCATGTACTGGCGTTTATCAATGCTTTTAAACCGTTCTTTATCGTCTCGGCGGTATCCGCACCTGTTGATGTATATTTAAATTGAATACCATATAGGTAAAGAATGTAATCTCCCACCCCAACCGTATCAATTTTCAGATTCAATTTGTGGGTTTTTCTGAATATTTCCCTTATAAGGGGATTTGACAAAGATAAATCTAATTTTTGTAAGTATGAATAATCCTCAAAGCATTTCACTGAAAAAGTTAAACCCCTCATGGCCTCGATACACACCATAGAGCTGCCGGTGTCCAAATCAGGGAGGTAACTCGGATCATCGGCCATTAAATGCTGATCTCTCATGAGGATATCGAGGGCCATGTAAGGGGAATGAGGCTTTTTATGGTTTTGATAACCCCAAACAATATTATCCGCACCAATCCCGCTGGCTTCCAGAACCCAATCATATAGGATATCTTCGGTCACGGTATGGTTTATCATCGTTTAATTACCATTTCGTAATGAGGGAGCAAACCATCATCCAGATCCCAAATCTTATACACGTCATATTCTTTGGCGTCGTATAGAACCTTATCGGTCGGAGCCCCGTCCACACCCACGGTTATTTCGGCTGTTTTTTCACACAAAACCTCCAACACCTCTTGAGCATTACGCAGCTCAGGGTTGTTTTCGATGAAACTACCCGAAGCCGGTTGAGGTTTCTCTGCCTCCACGTCAAAAGATTCAGTTAAAGTAATCGAAATACGCCCTTTAGTATTCGTTTGGGCATAACGATTGATCTTTATTGTTGTCGGGTTAATGAACATACTCATTTCTTAGGCTTTTTAGCTTTCTTTTTAGGCTTTTTAGCCCCAATAAGTGCAGGTGCAAATGGTCCCCAGACACCGTGGACTTCATATTCTTTGCCATCTATAGTTAATACAGCTTGATCAAAGGCATCCATATCTTTGGCAGCCTTGACCTTTTTGATTTTTAAGTTCTCGATAACTGAACTTCGCCAGGGAATCCCCTTTCCTTTGACATCAGATTCAGAAATGAAATATAAATTACCGTTTTTATCAACCAGGCTTTGAACTTTCATATGAATACTCCTCCATTTGATGCAATTTCATCCGTTCCTGAAACATGATCCCCACCATTAGCATCTGTAAAAACTGCTGAGTTATCAGCACTAATAATTCTTACTTGATTGGAAGCGGGAACCCCAAAGAAATCTGAATTTCGAACAACACCTTTAGAAGCCTGGCTTACGAATACACCCCAATCACCATTTCGATCAAAAGTGGCTTTTCGAATCAATATATTTCCTGACATGTTTGATGAATCGGATGTAATTCCATTAAGTCCACACCCACTAATATAGCTATTATATCCATCATTTAAACTTACAAAAATGATGCTACTGGCTTGATTCATTCCAACACCATGACCTGTAGCATTGATAATATGGCAAGCATGATCGGTATTAACTACACTTTTATAGCCTCTGATAGAAATACCGTCACTTGTACTGTCCGCAAGCATACAGATTTGGGGTGAAAATGAAGCCAAATCAGCACTCCAATTTATACCCACGGTCACATGCCCCTTTAAACAAATGTTTTTAGGCATGAAGATTCCTTTGTTGACGGTTAAAACATCCCCCGCAGCATTGTCAATAATACACGAATTCAGAACAACCTTAACTTGAGTAATATCCCCAGCCGTAGCTAAATTTACGTTCCATGTTGTACTTATCCCAACTCTTATAGTTCCCGCTACAGGCTGGGTAACGGCTGTTATAATGCCTTTTTGACCAACGTCAGTAGCTAAACCTGAGTTAGAAGCATTAAGACCGACAGATACAATCCTAATTTCTGCATCTACCCATAAACCTTCGTAATCGGCAGGAGTAGCAGGGGCAAATTCAACCCAATTGGTGCTACCTGCTGTTGCCGACAATACTGGAGATTGGGCTCCAGTTGCGGCTGCTAAATTTAAAGCACCTTCATTGAAAACATGATTTTGAACAATCAACCCGGAACCTAAAGAATAAGTCACCGGAGTTGTTGGATTACCAGCCAAATTAACCGTAGCTTCAACGCCATCAATCATTGATGGCAAGGAATCTAAGGCGGTCTGGATATCATCACCTGCTGTCAAAGTTATCGCCACATTTTCTTTTAATATATTTCTACCCATTTTTATTATCCAATCTCAATCCAATTTGTATTGGTTGCATCATAGATTACCGTTGAGAATTGCCCAGAACCCAGATTGATTGTGGCTCCAGATTCAACCGTATCACCCGCTCCAGCCGTTAAGGTACACAATCCCCCACCTTTACACTTTAAGGTTGTTTTAAGCGTGTCTGGGGTGCTTGTTGGCAGGGTTAAAATTACTACCCCACTGGAAGTATCCACTACGATTAGATTACTTTCAATTTCCGTGGTGGTCAAAGCACCAGTAGTCGATTTATCAATTATTTGAGTATTCAAACTGGCCTTCGTGGTCCAGTCCGAAACAAAAACCCAGTTGTTATTCGTATAATCGGCTGCCAGAGTGATTGTTTCGCCCTCAGCCACCATAAATGATGCCGCACCTTCCACGGTATCACCAGCTCCAGGCGTCAAGGTTAAACCGAACCCTACCCCATTACGTTTGACGGCCGTATAAACCCCGTCTTTTACCTCGGTTATGACCGGTAGGGTCAAAACTCCAGGAGCTGCACTTGTGTCATAATTGAATAATGTGCTCAAATCAGTATCAAATGATAAAAGGATTGTCCCCGTGACATTTCGGATCACGTAAGAACTGATAACATCCTCCAGTTTGCCAACCTCATATTCACCCCATGTCGAAGACAAGATATCCCCAACATTTATTGCGGCTCCAGATACACGTTTGCAATCCTCCAATAGAAGAGAATTCTTATTGATCCGAGTGAAACCGTAAATTGTGTCTTTGGACAGGCCAGAAACCTTATCAACGACGTGTAAAGCTCCGTTTTCCGCCGTTGATATTGCCAGTTTCTGGATGAATGGATGATAACCGATCCGGATATCAAATAACTCACTCGGGTTGGTTGAATTGGCTGCAATCGAGTCCTGAGCAGTTGTGTCAAACGTATTTATTACCTGCGGTATATTCATTTACAATATCCCTTTTTTCACTTTAAATTTCAGGGAATCCTTTAATAGGCCAGTATCCTCCAAAGGATTATCCTCACCCTTTGCCTCCACCGTGGAGTCAGCATTTCCCGGTGAGGAGAAATTAACAAGGGCTGCCTCTACATCCTTTTTTATTTCCTCACCCAACTTATCATACAGCTTTGAAAGGCTTTGTTTGCCTATTTTAGCAACAAGCTTTTCTTCCAACTTCAAATACTTTAGACGATTGGCGTCAATAACGGACCTTATAAATGACCGCTGAGGTGCATTATCGGTCCCGAACTCGTTATATGCGGCAACTGCGGCCACCTGCGTACCATCAGGGTACTTATCCTCCTCAAAGAATCCGAAATCAAGGGTTGTCTTATTCGCCTTAGTAAGTTCCTTGCGGAAAGCTTTATACCTATAAGGGTTTTTCTCAGTCGTTTTAAATTTTACTTTATTACTGGCCATTTAATCATCATCCATTGCACCGATCACAAATATCGGTTCAGACGCTGTATATTTCGGTTGGCCTGTATTTGCCTTCGATGAAAGATCATCGAAGAGGGAATCATACATTGATACCCGGTTCTTGTATTCACGTTTAATTTTAGAGGCTGTTTGGGAGTCGGCCATACGGGCAAATTTAAGAGCAATAGCTCTTGCACCCCAGGCTGCGGCCAAATAAACATTTGTATAAGTAAGGATAAGGGCGGCTATTTCTTCATCCGATAACAACTGATCGGTAGAAAGTGTATCCATCAGCAAGAAACGGATGAAATCTTTATCATTTGCCGACGGGTCACCGCTATACGTCCAACTCATGCTTCATCCTTTTCTATTCTCTAAAGGGAAGGAGGAAAAACTTCTTCCTCCCTCCCCCAAAAACCAAACCATAACCAACGTCTAGGTAATGACGTTGTACATCAATGCTCCGAGGCCAGCACCGACGAGTTTCTGATCGACAAAGGCGTTATTCTCATATCGAGTTGCCATCAGGGTGTCAATCTCGAAATTACGAGTTGCGATTTGAGCCCCACCGGTCATTGCTCCCCAGGAGAAAGTATAACCAGCAGCAGGGGTCAAAAGGCCAGGAGCGTCAGGAACGTAGCAAAGCAGGGCTTTTTTGGTGGCGAACCACGCCCCGGTCATCACGTCTGTTTTCTTTTTGGCTGCGGTGTTTTTCGTAGCCGCCATGACGAAGATGTTCTTGACGCCAAAATATTCCTTGAGACGAGCATCTTCAACGATTCCACCAGCACCGACATACTTGATACGTTCAATAATATCAGAGTTGTCCTTCAAAGCACCGTATACATCAGCCGTCAAGACCAAAGTATTGGGTTCAAAACCGGTTGCCAATTTGACTGCGGTTTTCTGAGTCTGGATATCTTTGGACGGATTCGAACCAGTAGCGGCATCCCACTTCGTCGATGAAGCATTGATATCGTAATCCGTATCCCACTTCGTCAGAGCCATATAGTTGGCGGCGAACTCTGTTTCCAGACGAATCAGGATTTTTCGAGTCAAAAACTCAGCAATTGGACGGGTCATGTCCAGATCAGCGTTCCGTGCGACTTCCCATGGCAAATCACTATGAAGTGCATAGTTGTCACAAGCATAACTATCGGTGCTCAGTTCCATACCTGATCCGGCAGATTCGGTAGCAGGGGCTCTCAGTTGAGCAGTATCCCGGAACCAATCTTCCTTGTTAAATTTCCAGTATTTGTTGGTTTGCTTGTCAACATTTACTACTGGAAAAACCTTTAGGGCAGCGAAATCATTGACATCCTGCATGTAGGCGGTCGAGACATTGCTCAGAGCCGCGTCAATGTGGACATCAGAATAAATCGGGTTCATTATATCTTCTCCTTCATGTTACTTACAGATAAACGGATGTTCCACCACGATGGAGGATCTCTACCGAATGGATTTCACCTACCAGGCCGTCGAACCAGGCGTTAGCAAGGATGAAATCTGTGGTTGCTGTTGCTGTTACCAAACGACCAGTTGCGTCGGTTGTCAATGAATCACCAGCACTTACGGTATCGCCGTATTCGGCCATTGAGGTGCCGTTAACCATAACAGCCCCTACTGGATACTCGCTCCCATCGGGGGCATCCTGAAGGATTCCGATAGGTTTTTCCCCTACGCCACAAATGGTGATCGTCCGGTCAGCACTGATCTGAACGGCACGATATTGCGAAGCGGACAGGTCAGTGCTGACATCAGCCGACACCATATGTCCCTTAGTTTCGATAGCACTCATTTTGTTTCTCCTTGAATAAGACGATAAGTTTCAACGTCCAAAGCTTTTGAGTAAGCCTGGGAATAGGACAACCCAGGATTGATATCCCTGAGCGATTTGATTTTGGCCTCGATATTCGAGCTTTGATTGCTCTCCTGGTTTCTGCCGATTTCACCTAAAACATCAGAGCCCTTAGCCAGGGTATTCAATGCTTTAAATTTACTGGCAATGTAATCCACGATACCGGGGTCCAGCGATTTCAGTTTGGATACGACTTCTGGAATATCAAGAGTTTCAATACCCTCAAATTTCGAAGCAATATCCTGTTCCTTTTCCCGCTCCTTATATCCATCCAGATCAGCCAAAGCTTTACGAACGGATTCCGGTAGGCTTGCTAATGCTTTGTCCGATCCCTCAGGAACAGGTTCCACTGCTACTACGGGTTCGGGTTCGACTACAGGCTCTACGACTGTTTCAGGGGCAGTTACGGGCTCTGTTTCAGGTTCAACCACTGGCTCGGTTACAGGTTCCACGGCCGACGCGTCCAGGGATTTCTGAACTTTTTCAGCGTCACCATTAAACAGACGATAAAGGGCCAGGATTTCATCCTTTTTCTCCTCGGCATCTCCGATTGTTTCCATAAAAGCTTTTTCGCCCTCGAGTGGAACCAATATTTTTTTCAATACTTGTTTCATTTCTATTTTGTCTCCTTCTAAACTCTTAACCTCGAAAAAAGGAATAAGGTTGGCGGGGATATCAACAAGGGATACCTCCGGTTTTTCATCATTAAATTTCTCTACCCATTGAAGAATGTCCAAAATTAAACCTCCTTTAGAGAATCTATCTCACGTAAGTCTATTTCAATAGAAGAAATATTGGGTATTGGCATTATTTCTGAATCAAAATGATATGCAAAATAACCCAGTGAATAACCGGTAAAAGCTCCGCTCTTTATAAGCTCCCACTCCCACTCAGAATGCTGCATCGATACAATTAAATCCCCTGAATGGATTTCATTTCCATCTACCCCTATAATCTTAAAGGCCCGATGGTCTTTGCCCTCCAGGGCCAATACCTCGTCCTGTACGGTGGGGTAAATAAAGGTATCAATACCGATAATGGTAGAATCCGATTCGAATTCATGTTGTATTTTTGTGGTTAGACCGGACTCGATCAATCCCTTTTTAACTGAATAAATCCCCTTTAGGTTATTTATTTCCCCGTGACCATCCAGAACCCACGGTCGGAGCAAAACGCTTCTGGTTTGCATCCTATCCATGATCGGGTCGGGCCGTACAATCAAATTAATGACCTCGTTGTGGACAACCCCGTCCGATGTTGTTACCTGTGGGTACGTTTTCAGTGAGTGTTTGACAAAAGATTCTGTTTCATCATTTTCAGGAGACAATATTTCCAACGATTCGTCGTCCTCACAGGTAACGAATGTTTTTTTCCTATAGATAACCTCAGAATACTTATCCGTTATTTTGGCTGTTGAATATTTCTTCATGGTGTTTCCTCGGTCATCAATGGAAGACCGGCCAGTTTTCTCAATTCATCTTCGGTTGCTGGCGTGGGTGTCAAGAATCCAGATTTACCGAGACGAGTAATAAAGTTGGAAAGGTCATCCAGATCCTGCTTCTCTATATCGGAGGTTTTGAAATAACATACCCCCGGCATATTGTTCAATGCCAGAATTGGGCCTATAAGGTTCTTATCCATTTCCTCAGCAAGTTTTGTCACCCATGCCGCTATGGCCATTGCGAATAATTTCGTTTTGTCACTCGATAGGGCGTAAGAACCATTTGATTCGTGGCCGAGGCTAACGAAATCTGCCAAAGCTGTACTCAGGATTTCATTATTTTTTCTGGCAATGATCTTGTTCGTATCGAAGTTACGTTTTCCGCCCGATGATAACAGCTCCAACTTGTATTTTGGATTCCCATTATCGTCAAATTCCTGCGGTATAACAGCACCCTCTTGATTGTTACGTTTGATGTTCTGGACAAGGCTTAAGCACTGTCCGGCTAATGCCTGTTCAGCCGCTGATGCCGCTGATGATAGGATTTTGATAGGTACGCTCATCAGCGGAAAACCTGCCAGGTCCCTCTCAATGCCGATTGCCTCGATTTCCTCGATTTTCTTCTTAAAAAACCACGGCCTATAAGCATTGCGAAGAATAGAACGACCTTCTGGATTATCCTTTTGTGTCGTTGTCCGAAATAGGATTGATTTGCTCAAAGGGATATCGTATTTCACGAATGTTTTTGGATCAAGCTGGACCGCAGCTTCCAATTCTCCTGTATCATCATCGAAAACGAACTGAAATATGGTTGATTGAGGACGAGATGGGATCTTTTTCCATCCAATTTTTTTGTCATCATACTTCGATTGCTTTATATCCCGGATTTTATACACGATTTCATGCCACGAAAAACCATAGGTTAAAAATGAAACGGCCTCCGAAATAAATGAGGACCAGGTTTGTTCCATATCATTCATATTTTCAACGACGAAATCAGCCGCAGCTTGATCCGCAGCCGAATCAGTTTGAGCAACCGGAACCCATTTTACTTGAGAAATCAAGTTCTGAATAGCAAATAGCAAGGCTCCAACTGTCGGATCATTGCTACTCATTTCCAGATAAGTTTTACGGGCTTTTTCACCCTGAAGATTCTTGATGAAATCGTCTAAAATAAAACCGTTTTGGACATTTAAACCTGGGGTTCCAGCTTCGGTAAGAGCCTGGTTTCGTTTTGGTATACTCATATTTTTTTCAAGTCCCAGTTTAAACTTTCAAAAACTTGACGCCATTTAGGTACTATATTGTCCCACCTATAATGCTTTATTAAAGCTTTATTGATCTTTATGGCCTCCAGTATATGCTCATCAGACAAGCTATCTATTTGATTTTGCAAGTTGTTTTCATCCATAATCGAGAACATGAACCCTTTTTCTTTCAACTCAGGTATAATACCCACCGAAGTTGTTATCAAATAAACATCCGACGCCAGAGCCTCCAAAGCTACCCGAGGTACGCCCTCAGTTTTGGATGGTATCAATAAAATCTTGAGCCGATCATAAACATCCAGCATCTCGTAATGATCTCGATGATCGATATAATACAGGTCACGAATACCACCCACCTTACCCATCCCTTTTACATCGGTGATTCCCCCTCGTGAATAATTCTTGTAGATGACTCCGATTTCATTTTTCCATTCTGGCAGCTTATCACCCTGGATTTGACAAAAGGTTCCCACCCCAGGAGTTATCTGATAAATGTTTGTGGCATGGGGGACCATTTCCACCATCCTATCCTTTATTTCCTTCGATGAAACAACCACCGCACCCCACGTTTTTGTCCATACGTCGACGTGAGGTTTGCTCCAGGAATAATTCTCCCCTACAAATATAACAGATTCTTTTTTATTTAGTATTAAATTCGCGTGTTTAGACCAGAAAACCACCCCCTTATCAACTTTTTGTCCTTCCTCAGGATAAATAATGTCCAGATCATAAAATAATCCAGCAAGCCCATTGTATATTGCTTCGGCGTCCCGCTCAAGATGCCTACCGTGTCGATCAGGAATTAAATAATACATTTCATTCTCCTATAAATCCCAATAATTCGTACCAGTCACGTTCAAGATTGCCACGCCCTGATAACTCACCTCGTCCGCATCGTCATAAAATGCCAGAGCCAGAGCGTCCGCCGCGTCTGGGCTTTTCTTTATTATCTTTTTGATTTCGTCTTTTGAGATGATTTGAATCTTGTCATTTTTCAAAATATAAGATGTCGCATTTAATTGTGTACCCAGATCAAAATCAAACGGTAGTTGTATTTCATCCACCCTCTTCGACAGGGCATGATACATTTCTGCCCGAGCATTAACGTACCTGTCAGGGTTCTGAGCCCTCTGAGCACCTACCACGGGCGTTATATTTGCCTTTGTGCTCGAATTCGATAGGATATCAGTCAAACCTCCGCCGACGCCAGCGTCATCTATCCTCACTTCCTCTATATTGTATTTTTCAATTAAGGTTTCAATCTTTTCGGCAGATTTCACCAGATCCGTTATCCTTTTTTTCAATACTATCCGGGCTGTATTACCCTCCCTCATTACCGCCACGGTGTCATCTTTACCCGTCCGGGCAACATCAACTCCCAATATTACTGGACTCGAAGCTTCGACATTTCTGCCCTGGGCATCTTTTATTTTCTGTCTCGGGAATAAACTGAAATCTGAATCCTCCGGAAATTGCCCATCGATCCGAGATTTAAATATTGGATGATCAAAATCGCCAGAACAATCCATGATCAGTAAATCCCGAGCCCACTTAGGAGTGGCTAGATACTTATTTTTTAAAGGTAGGTTGTTTATTTTGTCTTCATCCAACAGATCCTCGGGGGTTAATCCCTTAAAGTTTGGAGTGTCGAAAGACCCGATTTGGATTTTATGGAATAAAGGAGAATCAAACGCTTGTTTGAAATACCCCAGAGGGTTTAATGGATTCGATATCAGCAATAATTTACCGCCTGAGGTCGATAAACACCCTTTAATTGCAGCAAAAGTAGCGTCATCTATCCCACTTGCTTCATCCACAATTATCAATAAATTCTCAGCATGGAACCCTTGAAATCTATCATCAGTATGCACGCTCGTTGTAAAACCGAGAGCATAATGATCTGGATCAACATAATATTTTAGCTGTTGGGTTAAAGATCCCTTTAGGTTGGCTCTATTCTTTTGATACGTTGATGCTATTTCCCGCCACAATACGTTCTGAACCTGTCGAAGGGTCGGAGCCGTGGTTATACATACCCCTTTGGTTTCAGCCCATTCTACGGCAAGTCTGGCAGCCACAAAGGACTTTCCAGTAGCATGGGAAGTCGATACAGCAACCCTATCGTATTTCTCCACTGCATTTATTATCTGCTCCTGACCAGCCCAAAGATCAGCCCCCAAATCATCGGTGATAAACTCTAAGGCTGATTTCTTTTTGGCCGGAGCCGATGGTTGCCCTATACCGTTGATACCGATAATATCCAGGGCCATATTCCTTTGTATTTTTGATGCTTTCATACCACCTTCAATTTTTTCGCCTGGAGTTTAGCTCGGAGATCCTCGGTTTTTATCCCCATCTCCTTAGCTGTTTTCTCCATATTCTCGTCATAAATTTCATTGGCAGCCGTATCAGATTCTAAGGCCCGGATCATGGTTGATGCTAAGAACCCGATTTCATGGGCCTTTTTGGTATCAATCTTGTCTTTCTCCAACTTTTTGATCGTGATCTGCAGCAATTTGAGGATATCTTTTATCTTCATAATATCCTTTTTATTGCCTTTAGGACGCCCACGACCTCGGGCTGGGTTCGTTTTTGTCTGGATCACCGGATCGTGAAAACTGCAAAAGGTTTTTCCAGGAGCACAACGGGCCTTACATGGTGTCCCATCCTTATTTGTTGCTTGACATTGTGCCATTTTTACTCTCCTTTACACCACCTCGAAGAAATCCGAACTTATATACACCAGGACGCATCAAGTCCTCAAATTTCTTATATTTTTCCCTAAAAGCTTTCAGATCCTCGGGCATGTATTTTTTCAGAATCTTGACGATTTGATACCAACCAGCATCCCATGAATTCAAATGAAACTCAGGATGTTCCTTATTCATTATTTCCCGGTATTTGAAAGATTCATGGACCAAGATCGTAGCCCGGTCCAAAATCCATTGTGCCTCCATAGACAATTCCATCCCTTGTAGAGTGACATACACGTACCGCTCAGCCCCACAAAACTCATAATCGGCAAGTACGGCCTGATTATTATGTTTTATCGCCAGATCTCTCATGATATCAGGACTCATCCAGAACCATTCGTTCTGGATATCCCACTTTTTGTCTTTGTAGGTGATATCCCTGAGTGAAGACTGATTACTTGAAGTATTGAACAGGCTGTAAATGATCCCATCATTTACCCATTGCTCATAGGCGTCAACATCGATTTGATTTGGTTTCATGTATTCATCTTTCTGGTTTGCCCAATTACGTTTAATTGTTTTTCTGGCGGTAAAGAGGGCACAAACCTTACGGAAATTGGAGGGGATAATAGATAGACCCTGAGATCTACTTGAACATTCACTTTGTAGGTAAACAAAGTTTGCGTTATCATAAATGGAATTTGCATTATTGCCAAAATATCCAATAGAATCCGCTACAGATCTCCCTTTACCTTGTATTTTATCTTTATTTGTTTTCATCGAAAATCCATCCTAATACCCAAATAATTACGTGAATGACAATTGCCAGAATCCAGAACAGGATTGAGCAAAAACAAAGAATCAAAAACATCTCCATCTTTTGTTTTCCTCATTATCCTTATTTTAAAGGCTTTTTGGATTTACAAAACCCTCCTTGCCTTTTGACATCACTCGATACCACACGTTAAAATTCTCACCTCGTTCACATTTCTCCAAAAACCTTATCTTATCACCTTGATTCAGCCTTATCACCAGCTCGAACGATTCCCAAAGAGCGTCACCTTCCGGTGGAAAAAGGAAAGGCATCATGTTGGTTGGTTTTTTTATTGTAAATACTTTGTCTTTTTTGTACTTTATCATTTGTATTTCTCCCTAATAAGGTCACTAAGTGGAGGGTCTATACATTATACCCTCCACTTAGTGATGGCTATTAACCTTTTATTGACCTAAAGAGGTACGTTTATCACCATTGTACTTACCTTTTTTCTGCTGGCGGCCAGGTCTTACCTGCCATATTGCGATCCATTTATCCAGATCTTTTTTGCGGATCGATAACCGTGTACGGCAACCATCACAGGGTAGCATATGACAAAGGGCCTTGAATTCCGGGTATTTAGCGTTCCAAACGAACACGGTACGTTGCCATACATCGGCATATAGGGCTATTGCAATGCTACCCTCAATCCACTCGTCAGGGTTATTACCGCTCAATTCACGAGCCAGAACGTCATAGACAAAGAATTTAGATTGCCCCAAATTTTGAGCTGCGGCTTCAATAAATTTTCTACTCGTACCTGTCAGATCCTCGAATTTCACTTTTTCCTGTTTCATTTTTTCTACCTTCCCTGCCCCTCACGTTTTGTGAGGGGATACGTTTTAGCACAAGGTAGCTCAAGTTATTATCCGACCATCGTTAGGCCGCTACCGATGCATTTTCAACATCATCGAGATATTGCGTCATCAGCTTCAATGTTTTGTTGTCAAACGGTTCATTTAGCTCCAGAGGAGCAACATACGTCAACTTATGGTAATACTTGTTGCTGTCTGCGGTTATTTGTTCAAACGAGGTGTGACACACGAAATACATACGTTTAATTTCCCCGTTTACTCTTTTTCGGTCACAATCAAGTGTCACGCCAATCTTTTTGAGCAAGTTCCGCATGAATATTACTGGGTTTTTCCACGATTTACCTGATACCGGTATCCCGAGTTCCGACAATTCTGAAATCACCTGGGCGGGGAGGGAGGCAAGAAACATCCTTATTCCATCTACATCCAGGTAAGTTTGGTTGGATGTGACACTTGATTCTTTATCTTTTTCTTCTTTACTTAAGGTTTCAAGTGTCACACCCATTTTTGAAAGGATGTAAAGATAGGTACCGGCTTCGGTGACTATATGTTTTGCCCCTGGAGTTCCACCATCCATCAAAGTTTCATCTCGTTTTAGCAGACATGCTCCATGTTTATTTGCCAAAGCTTTTACTCTGGAAAATCGTCGGGCTACCGTTCTGAGCTTACCCAGATTGTCACGCTCTATAAGCTCCTTACTTACATCCTCCTCGTAGAAATCATCGACCCTGGCCTGACGATGGGATGCCAGTTCGGCTCGGCTTTTAGGTTCGTCTTTACATTCAGACAATTCCATAGCCTCAGCATTGTAAATTTCCGCAACCTCAGCTTTTGTGACCTCAGCCTTTGCTTCTTTCCGAAGGTTGGTAAGTTCTTTTTTATCCCTTGTAGGTGTGGTATCAGGATTCTCATCAAGATTAATCCATGCTAAACCTTCGGCAGTTAAATAAGTACGGAGGGCTTTGCTAATCATACCTCCGTGGGCTCCGTGGGTACGCTCATATGCCAAAACTTGGCAGTAAAGATCATGATATTGAACGTCAACAGCTTTGTAGTTACCCTCTGGTTGGCGGGCTACTAACGAATATTCGGTTAAAGCACCGTTTTTCTTCGACCCTAAAAGGCGTTGTTCGGTTTTGGCTGCCAGTGAAAGCAAAGTTTGATGGATATTTTCAGGGTTGGTTTCTTTTTCAGAACCACCCGCACTTGTGAAAACGTAGATATCTTTTGACAATGGAGTCCTGACCCTATGAAGCATTTGATGAGCATCCTGGGCGGTACCAACATTGCTGTAAAAATAGCCAAAGATGGAGTCAAAATGTTTGTTGATGGATATACTGACCCCAGTACCGAGCGATGGGCTGTAGACGATGGCATCCATAGTTTTACACCAGTTGTTTACGTCCGACAATTCGGTACTCATATCCAGGGCCAGATCACCGGTAACACAACCTATTTTCGCATCAGGTCTTATTTTGGTGAGCATCTTGACTATTTTTTTAGCTGATCTGTTGCCAAAAACACCGACTGCAATACGTTTCCCATCTTTCCACTCTTCGATCATTTTGCGTTGGATTGTGGTTTCAGAATTGGATACATGATAGGTGTATTCAGACGGGGTGTATTCGATTGTTCGGAATTCTTCAGATCGTTCTGAAGGTTCTTTCCAGGCCAAGGCTTTACGGATAAAATCAACCACCAGCGGCCCTAAATCGGCATCCAAAACCAAAATATTATCAGATAATTGGATAAGGTCTAAAATTTGATGGTATGTTTTTTGGGCTGATCCACCAGCCATGGTACCAGAAAAAATAGCCCGGATCAACTGGCTGATCTCGTCGATAACGAGGGTTCTGATTCGTTTTTCAGTAACGGCCCCCACCGTACCGTCAGCAGGTAGTTCATAGGTCTGAATCCTACAAGCAGAGTCAAGACAACAAACAACCGAACCCTGGATTGATCCTTTTATATCCTGATAATTTGGAAGATTAAATCGTGAGGACATACCTCGTGTTAGGGTTCGACGGTGAGCTAAACAAATATCGCTACCTGCCCCCTTATTGCCCTGTAAAAGCCGTTTAGCAAGTTCGGTTTTGCCTGCTCCCTTTGGAGTTTTACAGTACGTTACACGGTGTGTCAGGGCCTCTACCGGTAGATATTTACCTTTGACGAGTTCTGACTGCGTATAGGTTTTGACTGAATTGAAGAATCGGGTATCACCAGTTTCAATAAGTTCTTCTGTTGATGATGGAAACATGGATTCCATAAAGTTGGCTGGTAATTCTTGAACAACCATTTTTTCAGGTTCAATAAAAATTGTACCCGACAATCTAAAGGAGTAAATACGTGCGGTACCGTTGCCGTTACTGGATAAAATCCCGGCTGGGTCATCATGTCCATCATCATAACCTGGAACAAATACTCGAACACCTTCGACAGAGTTTTTACCCCAATCGTCAAACGTCATGGATCGACCATCTGCGGCGGTGATTATGATGTCCCTCGGCAACGTGACATTGTTTCCCTGGGAAGGCTGTAAAGGGCGTGACACATGGTTTTTATTTTGATTGGTTTGGTGTGTGGGTGTTTTTTTACCCGATTTATTAGCGGCAGTGATAATGGATTTGTCTATACCTGCAATGGATCTGGTTTCTCGTACAGTATCCCCAGCCACCTTGAAAGCATCAGCATCATATATACTGTTTAAAGGGATGCTTTTGGCAGCCCTTTTGGCCACTCTTTTGGATGCATTAAACAAACTCTCGGATATTTGCAGTGCCCTAAAGGCTTCATTTATTTCATTTACGTCTTTTAGGCCAAGCTGGACACAATAAGAGGCAAGTTTGTCGCGGATGTCCTGAGGATTATATCGAGCATTTGGGGTGGCGGCTTTAACTGTTTGGATCCGCCGTTTGTTTTGGTCTTCAAGAAGACCTGCATCACCCTTATAGATGCCATACCCCAGGGCTCCTGGTCGCCTCATTTTTCTGGCTGGGTTGGTGATGGCTGTATCACTGCGAAGGATAACGACCAGCATCTTTTGGGAGGCTTTCCATAACTTGATGTTTTCAGCAGTGGCCTTCAATGGTACATCATAGGTCAGATAAGCCTGCAGGGATTTTCCTGGTTTGCAATAGTCAGGGTTGATACCAGAGTTTTCAATGGATTTGGCGGAAACATCACCTGAATCAACTACCAAAGACCATTCTATATCAAGAGCATCGGCCAGCTTATCCAAACCTTTAGCTTGTTCGAGGTGCGTGTCAGCATCGTTTTCAGCAAATAAACCGCATAGGAGTTTTATTCCTGAGTTCCCCAGGCCAGAACCGGTATCATTTGCCGCACGAGTTACCTCCGAAGCCGAGAACAGATTTGGTATCCAATAACGTCCTGTTGCTCCGGAAATTATCCCGTTATGCAAATGATAACCAGTGTTAACGGCGGCGTCGGTGTTGATTTCAACACCTTCCGGGAGCCAGCACAATGCAGCGGCGTCGGAGTCGATTACACCGTGGTGTACATTATTATAGGCATTTTCGATTTTTTGTTTGGATATCGAAACGGAATCATGTATAATGGAATTAATCATTGGTCATGATGCCTTTCTAGTGCCTCCTCAGATTTGTTCGGGTCTGAGGGGGCGTCGTTCGTTTTAGCCCAAAAAATATACAAAATCTAATCCAAAAAATCGTTAGGATTAGGCTCCGGCAATGCCTTACGTGCTGCCTCCAGTTTCATCGCGGATAAGTTTTCTAACGCTTTGATGACCGCATCAAAATCAAACCGCATATTTTTGCCCACCCACCATACTGGGATTGTCCCGGTCCGGGCCATCATACATACTGTTGCCTTGTGACAGCCCAAAAAATCCGCGATTACAGCGGGTTTCACTAATTTTTCTCTCTTGACGTTTGCCATTGTTTTGCCCTTTCAAGTTTTCGTTATAAGCACCTATGGTAATTATAAATACTATATTGAACCCAGAAATGATTACCACTACCTTTATAGTACAGGTTTTTAAATTAATTGCAAATCTTTTCATGCATTTTTTTACGAGTGTGGTAGAATGCAGTTATTGATTGTTAGCGACGGTTAGTTGCAAAAAAATAAGGATTGAAATAGGATTGAAATCCGGTAAACTGTTTATAAAATAACCCTTAGTAGAACGAAACGATAAATTAAGGAGATCAAATATGGTAGGGTGTAAAATAAGGATTGAAATAGGATTGAAATCCGGTAAACTGTTTATAAAATAACCCTTAGTAGAACGAAACGATAAATTAAGGAGATCAAATATGGTAGGGTGTAAAATAACAGCAACATATATTCCAGTTGAGGGTGCGTCGTTTCTAACTCCCGCACCGGGAGCCGTTGGAGCATGGGGAGATGCCTACGATGCCTGGGTTACTGCATTAAATGCATATAATGCGGGTGAGTTTTCTGATGTCGGACCCGGTTTTGAGGGGCCTCCAGAATTCGGAACTTGCGATTATATCAATACTTCCGATGCTTTAACCCCAGTTATCCGGATGACTGCCACTTTTGTGGATGGTTTTCAAGCTCCTTACACTCTGTTTGGTGTGAGTACAGCGGTACATGAAGTGTTCGATAGAGCTTGTTCTGACGCTACGGTCACTGCCACTATGGCCGCATTTAGTTCAACATCGATGGAACTGGCAAAAACAACCATCGAACAATGGAGTGACGAAGCCACCCCATAGAGGAGATTTTAAATGATTGAATGTCTTTTAACCGCAATTTATACACCATCAAACACTATTGTAACTCCTGATCCTGCCGCATCTGGAGGGGCATGGGGAGACGCTGTAGGAGATTTTGCGGCTGATACACCTCCTACAGGTTCTGGATGGGAACTTGCAGTCCTCGGATTTGACGTATCAGGGTACGGAGTCGGTGCGGATTATTTTTACGAAGTTGGAATCGGGGGTCCTGATAACTTTTTGGCCATGGATATCATCAACGTGAATAGTATTTCGGGATCTTTGCCAATTACTCCCACACCAGCCATTCGGTTGATTTACAGATCCCCCTTCAATTCTGGGATATCCAACCTGGAAACTTTGCAAGGGATCTTCGAGGATGCGTGCGACACGGCGGCGGCAAAAACAGCTCTGGCGGCATTTGATTCTGGTGGGGTTGTAACCTTGACCAGCACAAATGTAGCATTATCATCAAATGAGGAACCTATTTAGGAAGGTAGAATTATGGCTGGAGAATTTGTAAAAGGTACAAGAGTTACTTGTAGCTATGACGTTTATAACGCCTGGGCCTGGAAGCATCCAAATACATGGGGTGCAATCCTAAACGCTGAACCGACCGGTTGGCTATTTTTGTTCTTCAACGAGGCTGGGGTCACGGCTGGGATGCCTGCTGGTGGTGTTACCCCTGAAAATGGGTTTATTCGGACATCCCTAAAAAAGACACCTGCGGGATCATCCGAGATCACCCTTCAGGTGGTGCTGGAATACATCACCACCCCACAATCGACGGATTTACAGACGCTACAAACGACTTTGGAGGCGGCTGCATCGGTTGCGGCAACTGCTCTGATTGATTTCGATACGATGGAATCGGTGTTTTTGACCGACGTTTTTGTTGAAACCTGGAGTGACGAAATTTCGCCATAAAGTATATTTGCATTTAAAAAGCCCCCTCACAAATCAAGTGAGGGGGCTTTTTAAATTAGGTTCAGAACAGATTATTTAGGTTTTATCAAATGTTGATAAATACCGATAACATTTTGATTTTGGATATCTAATTTGCCTTCTATTCTCAAAATATCCGACTGGATCAATTCCAGATTTTGATTTACAGAATCTTTGGTGCAAAAGTTGTCAATCATTTCGTGCTCGATGACCGCACAACAGGCTGGAGGCAAATATGAATTCAGAAATTCAACGGATGCGTATACAACACCTAAAAGGGCGGCAATAACGGTAATTACCTTGATTACATCACGAAACATTTTACTTCCTTTTGTACCTGGCTTCGCCAGTAGAGCCAATAAGATTTTCAACAATTTTAGGACATTTGACATTGTATTGTTCCCCTGTATGTTTTCCTCACTCAAAAGAGGGGCCACCCTTACATATTGGGTGGCCCCGCCAGACTCTAAAGTTCGTTGATCGTCATATAACACGTATTTGTAAGGGTTAAATTTGACCCTGAATCCTGATAAATTGTCACTCGGATTTGGTCCCCGACGGCAAGACTGACCAGATCTGAACCGTTGACCTGAATCACCTCTAATCCTGCTGGGGTCGCGGGAATCTGATGACAGGATAAACAAGAATAGTCTGAAAATCCTGCACCAGAATCCTTTTGGAGGATAAGATTGCAGGAATCCCCAGATGCCCATGCATTTGTTGGATCAAATTGTATTTTTGCATTTATATGAACCTTCATAGGTACATCTGCCGTAAAGGCTCCAGTCGTCGTGTCCATTCTATTTGCCCCAGGCTCATCCCAATAAACCACACCTTGCCAAATTACAGGGCTTTGGGTATCGTCCGGGACCAGTTGTGTACCTAAGGCCGCCCATCGGCCGGAAATGGGCAGATCCACCCGAGAACGCCAGTTGTTAAACGTACCAGCACCAGCTCCGACGTAATGCCACTTTTTTTTCGAATTATCCATGGCCATCGCAACTCTGGTTCCAAAATTAGCGGCTACCCCTGTCGGTTGTGATGCTAAAGTTGGCAAATAAATGAACCCTTTTGTCGATCCGACCGCAGCATTATCGTTGCAACCGACCAAATCTGAGGGAATGGCAGCATTGAGCGTCATAACCTGATCTGCCATCATTTGAACACTTGTCGCACCTGGTGTCACAGATTTGCAAATCAAATCGGTTCCATCGGAATACATATAAAAGTCGTTGTTGTATACAACTTTGTTGTTGATAGCATTCAGGACCATATTTCCGGCTTCTATCCGGATATCACCGTGGAGAAATTTAGAATGTCCACTCAAAGAGTTTTCACGGGGGTCAAAAATCAGGTAAGTACCGTCATTATAAATGGAGGCTTCAAGCCCTGTTCCTAAATGAACTTTTTCACCTGTCTTCAAAAATCCGTTTACTAACGGATTTACCCACCCGGCACTGAGGGTAGTCGTGCCAGAAGAGGAGTAGTTACCCATAAAAATTCCGCTGCCAGTTGCATCGATATCATACCTGGTGATGCAGCCAATTATGGAGCAATTTACGTTTGTTCCATTTGTGAAATCAATCGAGTTCGTGAAACTTCCAGCCGATAAGGCGGCATCACCATGACAATTTGTGATCGAGAACGAGGTATTTGTGGTACCGGCGTTATCATAAATACCTGCCACACAAGGAGTGGCGGAATCGGTATTGATCATGGTCAAATTATCCACCCCACAATTTACGGTATTACCTACGGAAATCCCCAATCTTCGGGCATCATAAATACAATTCCTAAGGTACGAATTGGCCAGATAAACTTCAGCCGTATGGACCGCACCCGTAAATGAGGGCAGAACCCAACCGGCTGCCGATGGAGCGGTAACCTCGACATTGTTATCGTCGATTATGCCAACAATGATATATTCGCCAGCGTCAGGACCCCCGCCTAATGTCACTCGAGAACCTATCCCGCTATTCGTGAAATTGTACGCGGATGTCAAGATGTTGGACGTGGCATTTGTCGTTATGCTGGTTCCTGTAGAGCCAGAAAACGTGATATTATACGGGGTTACGGTATCTGAGGTGGTAAATTGCGTACCCTGGAA
>Ga0207997_1000150_pt1 | contig 33207 bp, 53 predicted proteins | sample AntAceMetag02UKN_FD_184777 | JGI IMG/M metagenome (GOLD analysis project Ga0207997, IMG submission 184777) | Saline lake microbial communities from Ace Lake, Antarctica - Antarctic Ace Lake Metagenome 02UKN (SPAdes) (version 2) | ecosystem: Environmental > Aquatic > Non-marine Saline and... | reverse complement strand
CTCCATCTAAATCTGTATTAGAGAGGAGTGAATCCAGACACTTTTTTAGGTAAGTTGTCCTGTTTAGGGTTCGTATTCCTATACACAAGTTGTTTGGTTTTTGTATCATATTTTTCTACCCAGTTAACTTTGATATTGTTATCATTACATCCAGCAATAATTCCTTCCAGTCCACGAGTCATTCTCAAACCTCTATATCCTGTGAATGAAGGCGTTGTTGGTCGCATGTCATGGTCTATTTTATTAGTTACCCCAAAATGCTCTTTTTCTTCTATGTTTTTGAAATTACAACCAATGATATTAATTGTTTTAGCACCCATCATGACTGCTACATAAGAACAGGGGTGTAAACAGGTTCCATGACCGCCATAATCCATTCTTTTACCCTTTACAGCATCGCTAACCATTGCTCGCATAGCATTTGGACCAGAATCATTAAAGATAGATCCAGAGTTTCCATGAGGAGGATATGGTTTTAGATCAAGATAATATGAATTATCTCTAGCTTTACCTATCGCTTCATCGGCTACCTTTTTGGATCGATTATAAAAAGGATAACCAAAGATATTTGTTTTATTGACAATTTCAGGATATTTTTCTTTTAAAAATACAAACCTATCTCTTTCATTGAAGTAATGATAAGTCGCATTAGGAAACTTCATATAAGCAAGATGGAGAGTAATACCTATCTTGTCATTAAAAAAATCATCTGGATAATTTTCTAATGATGGATCAGATCCAGCAATCCATATTTCTTTTCCTTTATGTTTATTGAAAAGTTTTGTGATTGGTTTCATATCTTTCTGATTATAAAAAAACCATTTTCGCTAGTAATTGTAATTTTTTCATACTTGCCCTTATATTTCGCTAAAAAATCATTGACCGCAGGAAAGACTCCTTTATGTTCTGGCCTGTAATCATGCCCTGCGACATAACCCCCTCGAGAAAGATATTTATGTGTTATTTCTAGCTCGGCAGAAACAATAGGATAAAGATGTCCATTGTCAAGAAAGACAAAATCGATCTTATTTTTAGACATAACATCCTCTAATGCTTGTGGAGATTGTCCAATAATAAGCTCAACAAACGGTGTTAGTTTTTCTTCTGTTATACGTTTCTCGGCTTTGAAATCTTTAATATCTATCGACCACAGAAATCCACAGCCATTATCTTTAAGTGCCCTAGCGATACTGGTTGTGCCTTTCCCAGTAAATGTTCCTGTTTCAATTACTTGTTTGGGTTTAATTGCTCGTATTAGTCCATATATAAATGGATATACTTGTGGTTCAATTTCCCAAGGATGTTCTTTCATGATTTTTTAATAAAGTAGTTTAGGCGGGAATATTGAATGTTTTAAATTCGAGTGTATTAATAGGTTTCCAGTCTTTTATATTTCCTCCCTTTTTAAAGGCCCAGTCAACACTCATTTCACCAGTCGGATGATGAAGACATGGCCTGAACTCAAATTCAATATTATGTTCTTTACAGTATTCATTAACTGCTTTTTGTACCCCATATTCTGCTCCTGTAGTTTTTATCTTTTCTTTATTATTATCATAATCATGTCCACCAATAAATCCGCCTATTTTTACTTTAGGCAGCCAAGCCTTAAGATCTTGTAATGCATATTCATAGGCATGATTAGCGTCTATATAAACAAAGTCTAAACTCTCATCTTCTATCTTTTTAGAAGCATTAACAGAAAAATCTTTTATCCATACTAACCGACCATCATCAAACTCTTTTAATAGTTTTCTGGCATCGTTATATGCCTCGACAAGTTTTGACTTTAGTGTGCCCTCATCATATCCCTTATAATCATCCCACGAGTCAACTAAAAATAGTTTTTTAATATCTAAATGCGTTAATATTTCTCTAGCATGTTGTCCTCGATAAACTCCAACCTCGGCACCAACAAGATCCTTCCTTCCTTTTAGAAGTTCATCAAATGGTCTTGTATATGGCTCACGAGGGTAATTAGGTTTTAACATAGTTGTCTCCTTTAGCCTGTTTTTGGCCTGTTTTTAATAAATATTTTTTATATAATTTCCAAGGATCAATATTTTCTTTTTTAATCCATTTTCTAAAGTATAACTCTCTAAGCTCTTTTAGTCTTGCATCCATGTGATGTGAATCCATATCTTTGCCTTCTGGTATCATCAGCCACTTTTTAGTCGGAGCAATCCAGAGAGTCACTCCTTTCTTCATTAATTTTTGTTCCCACCACCAATCATCAATAAAAACAGAAGGTATTTTTCGTAAGTCAATATCTATGGCATTTTTCCTAGAAACTAGGCAAATATTAGTACAAACATAGTCCATTTGCATAGGTTTATCAATACTATGAGAACGAAAACCTGTTGCCGTATAATAAGTATTTCCAGTAAAGTTTTTGCCCATTATTCCTACAACTCTGTCTTTTTTGTAATGTTTCATTAAATCTTTAACCAATTCTTTTCTAGCAATAAAATCATCACCAGCAAGAATAATTAAATTATTTTTAGCAAGATGAGCTAAAAGAGTTCTCCATCTAGAATTAATATTTTTACTAGAACTAATGACATGAACACCTTTTACTTTTGTTTTAAATTTCCCCGAATTATCCCAAACAAGAACTTGGTTTACTTCTTCTTGATTCATCCAAGATTTTAAAACTTCAGTATATTTTCTTTCTCTTTTCCAAAATATTGTACAAACTGTAACTTTTTTCATTGTCTTCTTAAGTTTAAATAAGTAGGTTTTTTACTATTAATTATTAATTCTAACAAATCAGGCATTTCTTCTTTTTTTTCTGGCCAATGAGAATCTATGTTAAAAAATATTCCCATTACCTGTCTATCTTCTTCTGACCAATGAGAGAATCCGTCTTCGTTATAATCTTTATTTCTTCCTCCACCAACTAATTTTACTGGTATTTTTTCCTGATTGAGATAATTTCTTATTGTTTCAAATGGTCTGTAAAGTAAGAACGGAGTAATCGAATAAACAAACGGAATCCTTCCCTCTAATGCTAACCCTACTCCAATTCCCACCATACTTTGTTCGGCGGCTCCTGTATTAATAAATCTATCTGGCATTTCATCCCGAATAGAATCAAACATTTTATAACCCAAATCTCCAGTTATCAACCAAATATCTTTATTCTTTTTCATTTGTTGATAAAGCTCGTAAGCAAACCAACCCCTCATACTATCGTATCTTTTCATAATCCTCCTTTTTAATTTTAGAATAATGTCCGTCTAATCCTTTTAGGAACGGGTATTCATCCATTGTGGTTTTGATAATTCTAACAGGAAATTCAAAAGCCTTAATTCTTTTTATAAGGTAATCTTCATCAATCTTTTTATACGCCGCCCATCCATTCATAATGAGATATATCTTCAAATTTCTTAATTTTTCATCTCTAGCGATTGTTAGTGACTCCCAGATTGATCCTTCAGCACATTCTCCATCACTAATCACGCAATAAACTCTCCTGTCTCTGTGCGCTAATGCCATCCCTACCGCTATTGGCAGTCCTTGTCCCAGACTGCCAGTTGAGCAATCTATAACATTGTCTCTATTGGGATGAGTTCCGTGTTTTTTAAATAATTCTTCCGCATTAGCAAACCCATGCTTTTCGAGTATTACATATAATGCCAATCCCGCATGACCATTACTTAAAACAAATTTTTCATTGGGAAGTTTAAATAAAAAGATTCTACTAATTGTTCCCAAAGAAGTAAGACAGCTTCCAACATGACTTAAGCCGAGTTTATAAGATATTTCGAGGAGTCTTTTTTTATACATTTTCTACCATCTCCTTAATTGATTCTTCTAGTGTTTTGGTTTGTTTCCATCCTAATGCTCTTAATTTACTGTTATCAGCCATCCAAAAACTAGAATCATAATCTCTCATACTTTTAACCATTCTAATACGAGCCTTTTTTCCTGTTGTTTTTTCAACTATTTTTAAAACTTCTTGATTTGTATATTGTTTACCACATCCCAAATGAAATATTTCTCCATTAAGTTTTTCTATATTATTAAGAATTAGTATTACACCATTACATAAATCTACTACATCTATAAAATCATGCATTGGTTCGGAAACAAATGGTATTTCATTACCATGCAAACAACTTTTAATTAATGTTGGTATTAAATGACAGTCTTGTTCTCCAACTCCCATTACAGAAAAAGGCCTTACAATTACTGTATTAAAGAATTTTGAAAAATGTCTTGTGAGTTGAGTGCCACATGCTTTAGTTATTCCATAAAGAGTTTCAGGTCTTGCCACCATTTCTTCATGCATTGGTTCATTTTTCGTTCCAAGTTCATAAGATGAACTGAAGTTAATGAAATTTTTTACTCCAGCATCTTTTGCTGCTTCCAGTAAATTAAATGTATAAACCACGTTTACATTAAAAACTTTTCTATCTCCTTTCTGAAAATTATAGTTACCATAAGCAGCGGTGTGAATAACTGTATCTACTGAAGATAAATAATCAGTTAATGCGGTTACATCACTTAGAAGCTTTCTTGGAATGGGTTTGACTTGTAATAATTTTGATAGATTTGAAGCTACAAAACCATGTGATCCACTTATTGCTACTGTTTTTTGCTCTCTATTTTCGACCATACTTTTTCATTAATATAGTAAGTAATAATTTTAATAACGGTATAAGTTCCAGTTATCATAGTTACCGATTTCCACGTTCCTGTGAAATAGTAGACTATCAGTCCGCCCAATCCCATGCCCAGAACGATTTCATAAGTCCAAGCTTTGATATGATGGTTTGGTTTTTTAAGCCAAAGCCAAAATCTCTCATGTAAATAAAACACCAATAAAAAAGTTGTATGATGTGTTAATGAACTTTTTATTGTGAGTTGTAATTTACCAGTAAAGAAATAAAATACTGCGGCGTAAACAAATACCCCCATTATTCTCCAAATAACACTTTTTAACATTGATAATTTATGAGTTACCACGAATTTTCTCCTTTATTTTAGTTGAGCTTTGTAATGGGAAATAAGGCATAACAATCATTCTGCCTCCATATAACTCTACCCATTTTTTACTATTTTTTAAGATTTTTTCGTTATGACTATCACTTTCAAAAAGAATATTCGGTCTAATTGATTCAATATTTTCTACTGGCGAATATTCTTTTTGAGCAACAACCGCATCAACACTTTTAAGCTCAGACACCAACTCTAGCCTTTCTTTAAAGGAAATTATGGGTTTAGGCTTTTTCTCCATACAAGATTTATCTGTCAACACGCCCACAATCAACTTATCACAAAGAGCTTTACAATTTTTTAAATGCTGGATATGGCCAAAATGAAGAATGTCACCGACAACATAGGCGTATCCAATAATCAAATTAATGCCTCCATTTTATCAACTGTCTTTTGCCAAGTAAATTCTTTTGCTCTTTTTATTGCCATTTTAGATAACTTTAACATGAGGGGATAATCATTAAAAAGTTTTATTGTTTTCTCTACTGCTTCCATGTGCCATTTATAATCATCTACGTTTCCAGAAATAATATAACCAGTATCTCCTACCAAGTTTTTTATATTCCCATTATCGCTAGCAATTACAACACAGCCTGCTGCCATAGCTTCTAGAATAACCATACAAAAAGTTTCTTGGATATGTTTACCAACGGGATAGATAAATACTTCAGTTCCATTAAACTGTCTTGCCATTCTCCTTTTTCCGCCTTGTCCGTGGTACAAAATTTTATTGTGAATCAAATCATTGTAAAGACTCCTATATTGAGTATCTTCCCATCCCCACAATTTGCCACTGCCATATGCGTGAATGTTTATATCTTTCATTTTGGGCTTCAATCTTTTAGCATATTCTATTAAAGCTTTCATTCCGCCTTTGTAGGGATGTCCTGCATAAGAAATGCTCTTGTTCCATTTTTTAGTATCTGGCTTAAAAAATCTTTTACTTACACCAGGCTCGATTATGGTCATTTTTTTAACTAATTCACTAGACAATTCAGAAGCATATCTATCTCTGTGCCACTCGCTTAATACAATTAATTTATCAACATTGGGATGTTTATTTACATCTTCAATCGCAATTCTTGTTGACCAGTTAAAAACTTTTTTGGCGTTATGTTCTTTTGGTAAACTCTCAAACCCAATTAAGACACCTTCGTTTGATGGTTCGTAGTCATAGTGTTGATAATATTTAACATCATCGTAAACATCGGGGAAATTACATTTGATATAAGCCGTAACATCATGTCCTCTTTTGGCTAGTTCTTTGGCTACCTCAATGATTATCGTCTGAGTTCCCCCAACACCTGCGTTTTTCATTGTGTTGGGGTTATAGGTTAGTTTTTCGTTATTATCGTACAGGTTTATTTTCATATTTATTCAGTTTGGTTATACTTAAAATCTAATCGTCTTTCTTTCGGGATCCACAATGGATGCTTGGCTAAACTCTTGTATGGTAGATCTATCCAGTTCTTTATTTCTTGGACTTGTTCCTTAATCCACGTCTCATATTTAATTTTAGAGATTATTCCTTTCTTCCTATTATACTTAGTAAGTTCGGTTTTTTGTTCCCAACGAATTCTTTTCTGAGAAGCCAAAATATCTTTTATTGATCTTTTCATGAAGACAACTAGTGTGTTGTCTGTTGAAAACTCTTGAATCCAAGCAGAAACAGCGGGGCATTGTACCACGATTCCGTCTCTTTTCAATATCTCTCTCAATTTGTCCCGATTACTGACATTAAAATATTCTTCATCAATATAAGCGTAACCAGTATCGATAGCGATCATTTTGGCGGCGATTCTTGTACCTGATCTTTGCGGACCAGTAACAAGGATTTTATTGTATTTTTTGAGATTTTCAAACATTATAGTTTAAACTTGTTTATCATTAATTCTTCCTCAAAAGCATATATTTTATTATGCCCATCTTTAGTTTGTTTTAACTTTGCAGGAGTACTGTGTATTCCGTAATCTCCTATTCCTGTCGCTCTGTTAACAATTAATCTAACTCTTTTCATGCCTGTTTTCATTATTGCCCAATCTTTCCCTTGGTCTTGTGAGGTAGTTATCATTTTTATCCCGCCATTACTAAATAAGTTCTTAATTGCCCCTTCATCTCTTTGTTTATATGGACTATCTTTTACTATGTTGTAATAAGCCATATATTCTTTTTCTATTATTTTCCATTTTTCAGCCCAACATCCTTCAGCCCAAAAATGACCTTTTTTGAAAATTACTCTATCGAGGTTTTCTTTTACTTTATCTTCTTTACAAAGCAATTTTAATCCTGGAGATATACAAGCAACCCTTTTATCGTGTTCAAATTGTTTGAGTAATCTTTTCATTATCAAAATGAAGTGAGGACTAACAATAGTATCGTTTTCTATGAAAATAAAATATTTATAATTTTTATAGAGAGTTTGCATTGCTTCAAACTGATTAATGGCAACTGATACGTTTTTCTCTCTAATATGATAATTCTTATTTGGAAGTTTTGAGTCATGAAAAAGTTTTATACTACAAGAAATATCTTCAGCTTCGGCAACTACTTTATCTGTGAATTTACAAACAAATCCGTCTTGAAATAGATGAAAATGAGTATCAGATAAATCATTTTTCTCAAGTGACTTTATTGACTGTTTTAAATAGTCTGGTCTGTTCCAAGATATAATTCCTACTCCTAGTTTCATTTTGGCTTATACGCTACTACTGATAAAGAATAAGGTTTGTTCTTAGGAGTTTTTGCGTAAAGTACTCTCACAAAATTAACTTTTGACAAAAGTATATCTATTGTTTGAAAAGTCCATCCGTATTTATAGTAATCCAACTCATGATTTTGTTCACCGTAAATTTCCTTCAATAAGTCTTCATCTTGAGTGGAAATAAACGCCTTCATTATTTTACTTAAATCAGGAACATGGATTTCTAACTTTCCTCCAGGTCGAAGTACTCTGAACCATTCTCTTAATGCCACCATCGCTTCTTCTTGGTTTAAACATTGGAGCATATAGCAAGCACAAACATTTGATATTGAATTAGAGGCAAAAGGTAAAACACGAGCATCATTTTGGTATTTAATTCCTGGAAGCTTTCTTAGGTCTATTTGAGCGTAATTGGGATATAAAGGAGTTTTTCCTCCGCCTATTTCAATGTTTCTTATGTGACTTGTGCCTATCATTTCTAAAGCTGGATCTATTTTGTTAAGTTTTTTAATCCTCTTATCCCAGAGTTTATGAAATAATTCTTTATTTTTCAAGTTAGTTTCTTTAAACCCATCTTTATCTTTCTTTTGAGCCATAACCTGACTTTTCCCTTCGTAATGAATTAGTTTTGCTTCATGGTTAATATAAGCCTTGTAGCCTTTCTCTCTTACTTTCAAACAAAGATCATTGTCTTCGTAATAACCTCTTTTAAATCTTTCATCAAACCTGGCAAATTGTTTTCTAATTAACATACAAGCCCCTGTTACCGCCTCTACTTCTTCTATGCCAGCATTTCTTACACGAGAATCTGGTTGACGGCCACCAATATGTTTCGGCTCACCATTTTCAAAGGTAACACCTGCGTGTTGAACTATCCACCCTCTTTTTGGGTCATAAGGAAAATATAGTCTTGCTCCTACTATTGCAGCTTTACGTTTTATTTCCAAAACATCAATCATTCTTTCTAGCCAGCCGTATTGGGGCAAAGTATCATTGTTTAAGTAACAAACATATGGTCTAGTTGACTGTTTAGATCCAATATTATTACTTTTAGCGAACCCTAGATTAGTTTTATTAAAAATAAGCTTAATATCTTTATACCTCTTTTTTAGTTGCTGTAGAACGGTTCTAGTATCGTCAGTAGAAGCATTATCAACAAGAATCAATTCAAAACCTGGAGGAGTAACTTCATAAAGTCGATTAACACAATCCTTTGTATATTTAGAATTATTCCAACACAAAATGATGATACTAACCTTGTCGGTTTTACTTATAACAGAGTAGAACTTTTTAGCTGTTACTTTTTCGTCAAAGTCCTTACTTCTTTCTATTGCCAAATCAGACATGTTTATTAACTTGTTTTGATTTTCAATAAGTTCTATTGTTTTATCTTTTAATTCTTCGACACTTTTAATTAAGTATCCGTTTAGCCCATTCTGTATAATTTCTGGTTGTCCCCCTGTGTTTAAAGTTACAGGCACACACCCACTACTCATGGCTTCGACGGTAGTCATTCCAAAATGTTCTTGAGCTCCCGCTTCGGCGGGCATTGTTATTCCAGTTAGATGCCAATAGATTTTAGCTTCACTGTATAACTTCTTAAGCTTATCAAAAGGAACACTGGGAAAAAATTTAATAGGATAACCTTTTGCCATTGATACTAACTCATCGTAATAATCTTGTTCTTGTACTTGACCAATAAGGTAAAATTCCCAACCCTTAAGTCCTTTATCAACCAATTCTTTGAATGCTTTTATCATTTGTCGATGTCCTTTGTCGGCTTCAGGTCGAGGCTTAGTGATTCTGCTTACATGAAGAATAGTGTTGTTTTTCTTACCAGACTTGAATTGAGAAGTCATAATCGGAGGATAAACGACTTGAATTTCTTTGGGAGATCTTTTCCATCTCTTTATAATATTTTCTTTTGTATATTTTGAATTAGCCAAAAATTCATAATCACTTTGAATAGGAAAGTAGAACTGAGGAAAAAAAACAAGCATATATTTTTTAAGAGCATTGGTTTTTTCGGCTCTCCAATGGGAGATATTTAAAAATCCATAATGATATTTTTCTCCTATGTCTGGGGTATGTTTGTGGAAAGTCAGGCCTTCTACATCAAGATGAAGATAATTTTTCATCCACTCTTTTGTTTTGGGAGTTTTGGGAATATAAACGTCAACATCGTAAAATTTCTTAAGATATTCTAAAAACTTAAAAGCATGAACTGTGCCTCCTCCCAATAAATTAAAATGATCATTTAGACACCCATAACGTATTTTGGGGAATATATTTTTATCCATTTTTATACCCAATTAATTTTACCGCTAACATTACCATCACGTCTTACTTTTGATTCATCATGTGGAGTTGGAGCGCTTGGTCCTCCCGCATCCATCTGATCAACCAATTGTCTGATGTTTTTACCTTTTGAGGTAGGAGCATGAACCCTGCGAGGTTCTTCTGTTGCTTTAATCATTTTTTCTACTTGATGGGGGACTTTTCTTGTTTCTGAAGGTCTTACTGTTGACTGAGGTGCTGACGGAGATGCTTGATTTGATTGTCCTTGAAAACCACAATTAGTACAAAACCAGCCAGTGGAACCAAAAAATAACCTATCTCCACATTCAGGACAAAACTGGTCAGGAAATAAAACCCTTTGAATTAAACCAAAAATTTGTTTTTTAAGCTCCTCTTTATTTTCTGCGTAATCTTCTACTGTCTTGTCAATTTTTTCCTTTAGAGTTAGAGCTTTTGGGGCGAGTATCTTTGGTTGTTTTTTTATTTTTTGTTTTCTTACTTTTTTCTTTGCCATAAGCTGTTTCTTTTCCTATAACCTTTAAGACTTTCTCGAAGAAATTGTCTTTCATATATTATTATACTTTATATTAGTTGATCGGCAAGTGAGCATTTGGGTCATCTTTAGCATCGACCATTCTTTTGAAAAATGCATCATAGGACTCAACTTTTTGTTTCCTTTTGATTTCTTTTTTTTCTGCTTTTGTTGTTGGAGGCTTTCTAATATGTATAACTGTTCCTGTCCACTGATCAGGGCTTTGCCTCACATTATCAGGAATAAGACTCTTTTTGAACTTGGGCGAATTGTGTTTAACTTCAACTTCGTTGGCAATACAAAAAAACCTATCATTTATAAATATTTGAACGGGAGATTTGATTATTATATTCATTTTACTTCCCTTACTTTATAAGTTAAATCCATTGACATATCATCTGCACCTTCAATCCCATGTGTTTTTATTCCTTTCCCTTTATGTTTTTCATAATACATAATCATTTCGAGAGGATTATCAAATTTTTTATTCGACATTTGTTGTAATCTTTTCCAAAACAAAGGTAATTGTCCTATCATAAAACTCATTAATGGTGCGAGTTCTCCAAAAACAACTCTACGACCTTCTCCTGTATCAGGATCTTCATAAATAATAATTGCTTTTTTAATACCTTTTTTAATTACTTTATTCATTTTAAATATCCTATTGGCCATTTAGCTAGTATTCTTTTGTCTCCTAACCATCTTAACCAATGTCTAATCTTCTCACATTTAGTAAATGGTTTCCTTAAATCTCTGCCACAATCAAAACAAAATGTACCTTTGTATTCTTCCTTGTGTAAACATGAAATATATTTTAATACTTGATAACATTTTGGACAATGGATAACGGATGCTCTACTACTTTTAATATATGTTTCTTTTTTACCTGTGTATCTATTATGAAATCTCTTATTGATAAGTTTGACATTAGCAGGCCATAGTTTAAATCTCATTTTTTCTCCTTTCCGAGTATCCAAGTACTCATAATTATTTATAAATATAAATTTTATAATCTTCTTTAGTTTTTGCTTTGTGGCAAATTTTACATAATCCTTGACCATTACTTAACTTTAGTGCCAGTTCTGGAAATTTAGATACAGGTTTAATATGGTCTGCGTGTATTGATTTCCTCTTTCTACACTTATTACATATGGGATATTTTTCTAATACTTTTCTTCGCCAAATCTTATATCCTCTTTGATGTCTAATTGAATAATTCTTTTCTGTTAGTCCATTTCGCCAATTTGCTGCAATTTTACCAGTTCTTCCATTTGGATACTTTTCTTTTAATGATTTCTTTACCTTTTCACTATGTTTTCTTTTTGATTCAGTACTTTTATTTTCCCATGTCTTTTTTAACGATTCACCAATTTTATTACCCCACCAATGTTTTCTACCTTTTCTAATTATACTCATCTTTCTTTTGGTTTCTTCTGATAGTTTTTTTCCTTTCCATGGTGAGAATTTTTTTCGACCATGAGAATATTGTTCTTTATTAATTTTACTAATCTTTTCTCTTGTTTCTTTACTAACAGGATGACCTTTTAATTTCTCACTGATTCTTTTTCTTGCTTTTTTTGATAAATCAGGTCTTCCGTTTTTCATATAACATATTATATAACAAGATGGGTTAAAAATCAACTTTGTTTTTTACCTAAAATCCATTTTTGCATGTAGAGCGAAAAGTTAGACCCTTCTTTACTATATCTACCTTCTGTTCTTGATTCATAGTGATAAACAAGAGATGTAGGTTCGTAATAGATTTTATGTCCCTTTGCTTTTACTCTTTGGCACAAATCCATATCTTCCCACCCACACCAATATCTTTCATCAAATCCTCCTAGTTCTTCAAAAAGAGCTTTAGGAATAACCATACAAGCTCCAGTAACAGCAAAGTATTGTTGTCTTTTCATTGCTGGTGGATAATTCATTGGTTTATTAAAATAGACATGATCTGGCACTCCTGATTTATATTCGACTATACCAGCGTGTTGAATTGTTCCTTTACCTGGGTGAATAAGTCGAGCACCGACTAAACCAACTGCTTTTTCTTCACTAAAAACTTTCATCATGGCAGTTAGCCATCCTTTGGTTACGATTGTGTCGTTATTTAAAAGACATAAGAAATTACCTTTGGCTACTTTTGCCCCTTGATTGTTGGGGATAGCGAAACCTTTATTTTCTTCATTTCTTATATATTGTCCATCCATCTTAAAATTAGAGGTTAAAACAAACTCTTGAGTGCCATCATCTGACGCATTATCGACAACAATCAGTTCAAAAGGCCATTGAGTATTCTTCTCAACAGACTCCATCATTGGTTTTAAAAACTCTAGTTTGTTCCATGTGGGACAAATAATACTTACTTTATCTTTCATTTTTTCTTTTTAGGTTTTTTCTTTTCTCTTTTAGGTTTATTACGTCTAGCCATATTTACCTCCTTTTTATTATTAGGGCAATCCTTCCAGTGATACGAGTCTTCACCCGTTGCCATATCAATTACGTACCATTTGCCACTTTTAGATTTTAACCAGTCTATTGACCAATATCCTTTAAAAACATGAGCAACTTTTAATGTTAATTTTTTCAAATGATTAAGATCATCTTTGTTAATAATATTCATTGTTTTTAGTTTTTTCTTCCAATCTTTATCCTTATTAAATCCTTTAATTGCTTCTTCTGGCCAGTATGGATGCATACATTCAATTTTACCGTCACGAATAAAGAATCTCATCTCCTTTGTTATTGGTATTTGACTGCCAAATGCACTAAATATTGGACTAGTAGGAATTAATTTTCTTACCACCCAAACATTAATAGGGAATGATTTTTTTGGATTTACGCTAGACATAATACTGTATTCCAACATTGTTTGAACATTTTTCATTAATGTATCTTTTTGTTTAACATAACAAGTTTCAGACCACTGATGTTTGTGACTGGTTTGCCCAGTTCTTATGAAGACAGGATATCCACCCATCCTTGTTATCATGTGTTCAAGTAATCCTCTGAAGCTAGAAAAGGTTCTCATGTCTTTTTCGTCGAGTTTTTTCATCCAAAATAGTTTCATCATTGCTTTGTTGAAATTATCGTCTATTTTGTTCATGTCAACTATGGCTGTCTGGGGAAAAGGAATGCCTGTCTTTGCTAACTTAGGAAACCAATAACTCATGCAGTTTTTCTTAAAATTCATTTTATTACCTCTCCATTTTCAAATTTACCACTTCGAATCATAAAATCTCTGCTTTCTAAAATCTCGAAATATGTCTTACCATCTTGTCCTGCCATATAAGGTAAAAAGATTTCTTCTAATTTAACCATTTCAGTATCAATCATGGCCATCTGAACCTTTACCCAATCATGAATATTTTTCCATCCAGTTCTATAAGGCTGTAAATCATCTTTACAACGAATACCATCATTTTCAAAAACCTTTTTAATTTTCTCAATTCTTACTGGTAGTTTAATTGGCAACATGCCCTTGGGTGTTTGAATAGTAAACGTAAGTCCGACAGCCCGCCCATCATCATAGTCAAACATAATCTGTTTAGCACCGTGTTCAACTAACATTTTTTGAATACCATCAAATATTCTATTAATGGCCATACTTGATGTGTAATTATTTAGTGGCATTTTTAACTAAATTCTAATTCTGAATAATAAGTAAATCTCCATTCTTTATAATCTATTTCTTCAACATATCCCTCGTTAATTAAATTTGTTATAAATTTATCTCCTCCAGAACCATAACTACCATTCTCTTTATATAGGTTTGCCACATCTTGTTCTTTAAATGTTTTCAAAACTTTACAGACAGTTCTTATATGATAATCCGAATACTCGCCTGATGATAAAATAAGCAAATCTCCTTTTTTATATTGTTTTTCGCCTGGTTCCATATTATCTTCTTGTAAAAGGCTGCGCGTCCTCTTTAATTAATTTCTTAAATCTATCTAACATTAATTTTGCTCTACTTTCAGGTGTTAGTTTTTTGGCGAACTTCTCTGCTTCTTTGCCATATTTCTTTCTAGTTCCCTTATTTGTAAGTAATTTTACTATTGCTTCTTTTAAGTCATCAGGATGACAAAGTTGATATTTTGAGCCATCTAAGTTATAAGTATAGGCTCGTGATTTAATCAGTAACCCCCTGTTTTTAACAATCTCGCGAACCGCCGAGTGGTCAACGCCAATAGAAGGGACGGCAGAGATGCCAGCTTCTATAAACGGCAGCCCGAAACCTTCACCCCAAGAGGGAAGAATGTTTATATCTGCGAGATTGTATTGAATGTTGAGGGTTTTATCATCTATCGGCCCTCTGTCTTTACCTCGTGGTAAAAGTACATAATTAACTAAACCCAACTCGTGAACAAACCTTTCCAAATCGTATCCGTCAAATTCTCCCGAATCTGTTTTTGTTCTTTTAATACCTGAAGACAAAATAAGTGTAGTATTTGGTACTTCTTTAATTACCTCTTTAAAAGCATCTAATAAGACGGGAACATTCTTGCGCTGTTGCCCTCTGGCATTACATACCAAGACATTGATTCCGTCTAATTGGAATTGTTTTTTTAGTTTATTTTTATCTAGTTTGTGAAATATTTTAGGATCGACAGAAGGATAAATAACTTCCCCCATTAATCCTGGAACAACTTGTTTACATTCAATTGCTCCAAAGTGAGATTGCCAAAAACAATAATGCATCCATTTTAAAGATTCTCTTGAGTAAAAATCTAAAGGCTCTGAGTCTAATGTCCCCCAGTGAACCCATTTAAACTTAGCAGGATGAGCCAATGTAAATGATATTTTAGGAAGCATCCAGAAATCTTGAACGGTTAATACAATGTCAGGTTGAAAGTCGTCTATAGCATAATGTAATACTTCTTGGGCGTAGTGGTTTTTAACTTCAGGTGTCTTGGTGTGGTAAACAACCATATCGTGATCTATCGGGTATCCATTGTATCCTAAAGCTACTTGTCTGACATCGTTATTCTTTCTTAAATAGGGCAGTACGTCTTTGATTTCTCTAGCATAACCGCTAGTCCATTTCCAATAATCGCCATATATAAGTATTTTCATTTTTTTTTAATGCTTCTTTCTAATCTATTAGCAGTTTCTTTTAAGTCTTCGGCACTACCTTTCATATTTTCAATTATGTCAGCCATTTTAATTCCCTTATCCCACTCTGATGCTGGTTTATCTGATATTAATGTAAATAAAGGTTTTTTTATTATTTTCATTTTCTTTTTAATATTTTACGAGCAAATTTCTGCTCTTTTTTAGATAAACTACGATATTTCATACAGATATTTTCTTGTACTCCTTTTTGGAAACACTCATTACACCAGAAATCTACACCGTGGTCAGTCCATACTTTTATAATAGATGAATTATATCCCTTGACACCCATTCGTCTTAAACATTGGGAACATTGATTAATGTCAAGAGTGACCGTATTTCTTGAGGCGGGTTCAAACCCCAGCGTTGCTGTTTGATCCTCCACAGGGTTGAGCTTTTGTTTTGGGTTAAAAACTCCTGACATTGTTTACTCCTTTATGAACATATTTCATTGTTGGCTCCTGGCTATATCTTGTAAATCCCAAGTATAAGTGGGACGAGAATTAAAAAAAGGGTCAACCATTTCTTTTCGTTTAATAACTTTGTGAATAATTCCTAATTTTAAGGATTCTTCAATCGAAAACCATTTATCTTTCCCGCTTTCAAATAATTCTATCCAGTAACCCACGGTGGTTCTTCCATTTGTTTGATAAGAAAGAAGTTTAGCCATTTTACTCTGAACATCTTTTACATACTTGACATGAGCTTCAATATCGGGAACTTTATCAACAATTCCAAATGCTGCTGAATGCATCATAATTTGTGTATAGTCGTGACATATTCTTTCTGATCCACCCATAAAAATAATAAAGCCCCCTGAAACAATATTAGCCAATCCGATAGTAGTAATAGGGCATGGACTTGTTCCCATAACATCAGTAGCAACAATAGACTCATAAAGATTACCACCCAGAGAATTAATTACTACCCTTATAGGAAGTTGCTGAGATTGTTCTTGGAGAACAACCATATTAGTATAAAAAACCTCTATAAGAGAATCATTGATTGGACCATTTATCCATATTTCTCTTTTTTTAAGTCGTTCTTTAAAAGATTCGGCCTTTAATTTTTGCAGTTCATTATTTTGATCTGGCTTTTCCGTCATCATTTTTATTCTCCTTTAATAATTTTCTAATATTATCGCTAAGTGCCTTCATGTTTTTTTGTAATTGTTTGATCTTTTTATCCTGTTCTGTAATGGCTAAACTTATTAACTTTTGATTATTGATAGTGGCCACAAAAATATCAGCGACTTGTTTGAAGTTTTTTTGAGCACAAGCATTATGTTTACCAATAGGTAAGGGAGCTGATGGATCCATGTTTGGAGGTGCGGGTAGAGTAATCTGTAAAAGTGGTTTTTGAGGAACACTCGGATTATCCGTTGGAGGTTGTGTCTGTTTTATTGTCATTAATGTTTTCAAATTTTTTAAATTGGCTATTATAGATGATTATGTTGGTTTTGTTCCTGGCCATAGTTTGCCTTTTTCTACACAATTAATGCACATATAAACATCCTGCCTTTTCATTACTGGGGGGATTCTTCTAACAGCTCCTGTAATTCTGTCCTTCTGCATCCTTGCTGGTTTAACCATTATCAATCTTATTTGATGTAATCCTCGTGTTGTTGGATTACCACAAACATTGCACTTGACGGATGGCAAAACTACTTCTTCTGTTTCGTCAATCCGTTTTTTATTTGGAATTATTATTTTGCTCGACATCTTCTTTTATAACAGGCTGTCCTTGTTTAACTTTATCACCGAAAGGTGTAGTAACTGGTTCATCCGCTATTTTGTTGAGATACCAAACCAAGATATATATTTTATTACCTATTGAAAAAGAATTGCGTCCATTAAGAAACCTTTTGGTGTTATCAATTGTGTCGAGAAATTTATTAACCTCCTCATCGAATTTCTGAAGTTGTTTAAGAGTCGGTTTCTCAGGTGAAACGAAAGACTCTACTTTCATGCGAGCCCTAAGTGTTTTTTGGGCTGTATTTGGAATATTTGAGGGCATCTTGTCTCCTTTTACTAATTTCTAAATTTTCAACTTTTTAAATTATAACAAAAAATTGTTTAAAAATCACCTTTAACCTTCATCGTGAGAACTTTCATCTTCTTCAGGTGCTTCTTCTCCTGGTTCACGATCGGGTTTTCCTGTAGGACTGTCAGGAGAGGAAGCCTCTGATGGTCTTCCAATTGCCTTTTCAACTTCGATCAATGAATCATTTTTTGTACTAAGTAAATAATATTTATTAGCCCAAGGTTCGTCAATTGGTAACTGCCCCATGGCTATTCTTGCTTCGTTAAATGAATACAGTCCTTTATCACGAGCAGTCATGAAATCACGCCTTGAAGCCTCGGACTCCTCTAGCCCTGCTGTTTTAAAGTCTAATCGCCATCCTTCAATTCCCATTCCGTCTTGAATAATTGTTTTAGTAATCTTTTGAGAAATCAATCTTCTTAAAGGAAAAGCATTAACGAGATAGAAAGACCTTCTCATTTCACTCATAGTCGCCCTGTTTGTCCCTTCAGGAAATCCTATCATTGGTAATGGAACTCCATACTGACCTGCAACCTGTCTTAAACCGTAGTTAAGAAGCTCTAGGTAGGCCATATCTTGTGGTGTCAATCCTAAGGGTTCTGCCTTTGCTCCTTTAAATGATATTAATGTTTTTCCCGCATTATGAGGACCCATGTAATTTTTTTCAAACCAAGATGACACCGCATCTGCATCTGCCTCAGTGGAATCATCAGGTAAACTCAATTGAATAGGTGGACGACCACCATTTCTTAAGATATTAATATTATAAGTCAATGCTCTTAAAAGTAACTGGAGGGTAGCTGTATTATCTTCCAAAACGGCTCTACCATATAAATCCGCCCTCCTACTAGGTCGTCTTAGTTGTAATATTTCATCTAAATTGTAAATAACTGATTTATTTTCGGTTGTTTTTCTTTTGTATCCAACTTTTTCTATCACACCTTTTTTCTTTTTTTCAGCATCAACCAAAATCGTCATCATTGTTGGGTCAAGATTGTAAAGTTCTGCTACTTCCATTGCTTTACGTTTATAATTGGCACTTCTTTTTGTGGGAACTTTTTCTAAATAAAAATCTCCATAACAAAGGTAGTTTTCAATACAAACACCAAGTAATGTTTCAATCGTATCATCAGGATTGGGATTGTCGAAAAAATCAATTAATCTTTTTAAGTCTTTTTTAGAACCTTTTTTGCCTCCGATTGAGGGCTTAATTACGTATCCACCGCCCAATACCGCCTCTCTAATCCTTGAAGCAGATTGAATTGAACCAGGAGAATCACTAAACAAAGTTGATAAAGTATTGTAGTTTTTGCCTGATGTTAAAATATTAGCTGAAAATGTATCCTGGCCGTATCCTGAGGTGGAAACAAACTTGCGAGGCTTTTTAAGACGATCATCGAGAGCCTTAACTGTTTCAAATGCCCAATCCTTTTTAGCTACTGCTAGTGCTTTTTTAATCTCACTAGATACTTCTTTATTATATTGAGTCTTTAGTTCTTGTTTTAGTTCTTCTGTGGTCTTTTTTTGAGTAGAGCTCTTTGCCTCAGCAATCTTTGCCTTTACTTGCTCACTTCCTAGAATGGCTTTTTCTAAAATTTTAGGGATTTTCATATTTTTTTTGAAAAAAACTAGTTTCTGCATAAAATATACACTTTTTTTAAAAGAAAAGCAATCATTTTCCTACTATCTTAAAACCGTATCCAGGTGTGCCTTTCCCACATTGATAGCAAACACCTGCTACTGCATCAGCAACGTCTTTACTTCCTTGTCTAGGATGGTCAATTTTCATTCCTTTAATTTCCTCCAATTGTTGTAATTCACTAATAAAAGGTTTGTAGTAGTAATAATCCAATCGTTTGTCTAATAAGGCAGCTTTTAGGGTGTAGTATGCCTCAGGATTGCGGTCTACTGAAAAGAAATCAGCGTTAAAACCAGCTGATTTTAATGTTTGGACAGAATCAACGCTTTGCCATCCGTCAAATGTAATGAGGTGAATATTGTATCCAATGTTTTTTAATTTGTAGATTATTTGTCTAACTTCTTCAAATTGAATCTCGTCTTTAGGTCCTGCTTTTATTTGCATCATCAAGTCAATAAAGATTTTAGGACGTTTCTCAATTTTACCCTTACTGCTTTTAGCTTCCATCCAGCCATTAAATTTACCCATTGCAAGACCAGCACAATCCCCCTTGCCTCCCTTGTTAAGTCCTAAATCGATATGGATAAATCTTTTATCTGTATCAAAATTCTCGCTTCCTCTGTGATTAAAAAACCATTCTGAAAATTCACCAGTTTTGAGGCTTATTGGATGTTTCCTTTTATAGTTAGCATTATTATTGATGACTTCAGAATCATTGAAAAATCCTTGAATTGCCATTGATGGTTCAGCTCCATAGTCCCTCATTGCCCTTTCGGGGTTTTGTTGAAATTCAGTTTCGTATTCGACTGGAACCATTATTCCTTTTTCTTTATAAACAGATAGATATTTACCTAAATCAAATTTTTCTCCACCAAACATTTCTTCAGGCATTGCTTCCCATAGTGGCGTTCTTCTTCTTAGTACCTTGGGATTATTCTTTTCTTCCTCAAATTTGGTTTCGGCAAAATCATAAACATATCTAGGAGAAGTAATAATAAACATTTTTCCTTTACTAAAAAAACGAGAACGAATACGTTTTTTAATCTGATTGTATGATTCTTCCGCATAATCTTTGTCTTTAGTCAGTGTATGAAAGGAGGCTTCGTCTATAACTGATCCAAAGATGTTATAACCAAGAGGAGATTCTTCATTAGAACCTAGCGGTAATATGAAAATGTTTTTAGGCATTCGTATTTTTGACTTAATACGGGGATCGGGTGGATAGAAATTTTGAAACCATTGATTATTGTCTATTCTGTTCTTGATCTCACCAAAAACAATATCCTTGGCTTGACTAAATGATTTAGAAATATTAACAAAAGCAATTTTAGTACCTTTAGCAAATTTAAAATATTTTTGGGGATTTCTTAAACATAAAAGGCGATAGATGATATAAACAATTGCCATTGAAGATACATAGGATTTGCCCGAACCAATCCCCGCAATATATAAAACTTCCTCATATTTTCCTAAGTTTTCAAATTCTTCCCAAGTATCAAACCCATCAAAAATATCTATAAGAAGTTGTTTATTGTAAGGTCTGGGGCCGTCTTGTTTGGTAACAAATTTAGGGTTTTCTAGAAACTCCTTCATTGTTACTGGTTTGTATTGGTACTCTGGATTGTTTGTCAGGAATTCCAGTGTTTCCAGTTCCTCCAGACTTGCGTTGTTTACGAACTTTGTGAATTGCGGCGAGAATAATAGATTTGTCATTTTCGTTTAACTTCTGCATTTCTACAGAGAATTTTGCTATTTTAGCTTCTGCGTTTAAATTAATATTTAAATTATCAGATGACTTAATACCTTCAATATCCATTATCTTATTTAAAACCGACAGAGCAGTGTTCATAAAAGTAGCTCTGGTTGACCCTTTGGCGTTTAAATATTCTTGTACCGCTCTCTGATACAGAAAATCGAGCTTATCTTTAATTTCTGCTCTTTTTTCGTTGAAATCGATATCTTGAGCTAATTCATCTTGTCTAATATATTCTATATCATTTGCAACTACCTGTGGAGATACTGGAACTTCAACAATTTGATTTTTGCCAACTTTAATTCCTTTTTCTAAAATACGAGCCATTTGATAAGGCCCATATCCCATTCTCATAAGTTCTCTGACCTTGCTTCTACGTAAAGCCATTTTGTTGACATTATCAGGATCAACATTTTGAGCTTCTGCTATTATTTCTTTCGGTAATGGCAAGATTTTACTTTGTTTTGCCATGTTTTGTTAAATACTCTAAACAAATAGTAACCAGTGCTTTGGGGATGTCTTCTTTTCCTGTTGCCTCAATTGCACTATTAACAATTTTGTTTTGTTTCCCCGTTAGTATGATTTTAAATTCATATTCTTGGCTCTCTGTTTCATTTAAACTAACTCCTTCATCGTCAAAAGCATCAAAATCATAATCTAATAGATCTTTCATTCCCTCCATTTGGTCTTGGGTATAACCTAATTTATCTTCTAATTCTTCCATAGAATAGGTTTTATGAAGCGTATGAATAACTTCTGCCAATTTTAAAGTGTCAAATTCGCCTCTAAGTTTATTCATATTGATTGTAGAAATCATAGCATCAGGAAGATTTTTATCGACAATAATCGAAGGTAGTTCTGTATAGTTAGTTTTTATTCCTGCAATAAATCTATGTTCACCGTCAATAATTTCATATTTAATCTTACCTTTGGGCTTAATTCTTCTTAGCAAAATTGGTTGTAAAAATCCTTCTTCCTTAATCTTTTTTATTAATTGCTCTAGAATTTCTTCTGGAACAACATTAGGATTATAATTATTCTTTCTAATTTCCTCTATTTTAATAAGTTTGACTTCGTGTTTATATTTAGTCATATTTAACTCCTCGTTTTTCCCATACACGGGTAACAAAGGCTTCTACTTCTTTAAATACCATCGCATTTTCTAAAGTACGATTTCTATGAGCCTTGCTTTTTTCATCGAAAAATTTATAAACTCCTGCTTTTTTTATTCTATCAAGGATTCGTTTGTCTTTATACCATGTGCTCTGTAGTTTTAATCTTTTTTTATCAAAGTTATAAACCGCTCCTATCCGACCACCAAGTATCCAATTAGTGTTATCAACTGAATAAAAAGGATATCTTAATAGTAATTGGAAATCTCCGACACCAAAACCGTGAATCTTGCTTTTTAATCTAATAATCCGAAAACACTTATCTAAATGTTTTATTCTGCGGGGACGAGGAACACCAACTAATCCTCCTAAGGCTATGTAGTCATACTCTTTAACCATCTGCTCTAATTTCTTATAAGGAGAACCGATATGAAAAGTGGCGAGAGGTTTTAATCCCTTGCTTTCTAAGTATCTTTGATTTTTTTCTGTAGCTTTAGCGTCACCAATAACGTCAAGATTCGCATAAACCTTTAAATAAGGAAGGTGTTTTTTTACAAAATCGGCATATTTATCTATGTCAATAGTTATGTTCCTAGTCCAAGCAGAAAAAGCACCTGAATCTAAAAAGATATTTTTATTTAACAAGCCCCTGTCTTTATGCCATTGAACAAATCCCCCTTTCCCTTTATTTCTGAACGTTAAATAAGACTCTAATATACTTTCTAAACCCGCCTTTTTAGCTTCTCTATGATAAGCACTGTATCCTGCAAAGTATAGCCTCATTTATTAATAAGGTTTAAAAACTCGCTTCTTACTTCAATTTTATCTCTAAATACTCCCAAACAAGCAGAAGTTGTAGTAATACTATTAATTGATTTTGTTCCCCTCAAAGAAACGCAGTCATGACTGGCTTTTAAAACAACCATTACTCCCAGTGGGTTTAGCGTGTCATTTATCGCTTTTGCCACTTGAGTAGTAATTCTTTCTTGGTTTTGAAGTCTTTTAGAAAACATCCAAACAAGTTTAATTAATTTATCTAATCCGACAATACGATCAATTGGAATGTATCCGATCCACGCCTTCCCTCTGAATGGAAGTATGTGGTGTTCACAGGTACTAGTAAAATCAGTACTTATTATTACCATTTCGTCACAATCTTCTGCTTCAAAAGTTCGATTTAAAACATCTTTTACTCGATAGTTATATCCCTCAAATAACTCTGGCCAATCTCTTGCTATTCGTTCAGGAGTTCTTTCTGTTCCCTCCCTTCTTTTAGATCCTTCTATCGCATCTAATAATAGCTCTGCAGCTTTATAAAGCTTTTTGCTATCAATTTTATTTCTAACTGGTTTTGTTGAACCGCTTTGTAAACTCATTTTTCATTTACCTCCCATGGATAGACTATCCACTTGTCAGTATTTTGACAGTAATAATCTGGTTTAATAATTGGCTTGTTTTTTAATTTATAGTGTAATACCGCTATTTTACTATTAGGAAATAGTCTTTTAGTGATATTCATTGTTTCGCCCGTATCGATAACGTCGTCACAAATTAAGGTTTTTTTGTTACAAGGTAGTTTTTTGTCTATTCCTTTAAATAAAACCATTTTATGTCGTTTTTTGTTGTTATAAGAATGTATGGAAATTGTTTCAATGGCTTTAATATCCAAATATTGAGACAACATACCAGAAACAAATAATCCTCCTCTAGTGATGGCAACAAGTATTTCGAAGTTATATTTTGATTCTTTAATCCAGTCGGCCAAAAGTTTTGTATCTCTAATTAAATTCTTCCAACTATAATTGATTTCTTCAGTTTTCATATTTAGTTGGATCTTTAACTTTCGCTAAAGTAAAGGCTTCTTTTCTTTCTACACAGGTACCACATTTGCCACAATGTTTTTCTCCGCCCTTATAGCACGACCAAGTTAATTCATAAGGCACATTCAGCTTCACTCCTGTTTTTACTATGTCTTTTTTCGTTTCATACATAAAAGGAGTAATTATCCGAAAACTTTTCTTACAGAACCCCTCATTACCCAAGTAACTGACAAGGTTTAGCGCCTCTATAAAATGGGGACGGCAATCAGGGTATACGAAATGATCTCCTCCATGAACTCCAAGGTAGACCGCCTCTGCTTTAATGTTAACTGCATATCCAACTGCTATCGAGGCCATAATCATATTTCTATTGGGCACAACAGTAATTTTCATATTATCTTCTTTGTAGTCCCCTTCAGGTACTTCTATATCACTTGTTAAAGCTGAATTGCTAATAAGACTTGTTATGTTAGTTAAATCAACAATTTTGTGATCTACTTTTTTTATCAAACAAATTTTCTCTGCGTGTTCTAATTCTTTTTTATGCTTTTGTCCATAATCAAAAGAGATCGCATATACTTTGTATCCATCTTCTACTGCTTGGTAAAGTGCGGTAGTAGAATCCATTCCTCCTGAAAACACTATAACTGCTTTTTTCATATTTTCTTCTTAAAGTAAACTTGATAATTTATATCCTAAGTATATACCGAGAATACCTGCGATTCCTGCTAGTACACCAGGGGCGGGTATGGGTAATTTTAATTTAGCAAATATAAACCCACAAATTGTGCCTGTTAATGTTGATAGAATTAGATCTTTCATTTTTTTTTGACTTCTTCAGTTAAGTCTTGACTTTTTAATATACGAATATTGGCCTCTCTAGTTGCTTCAATTATCTCAGTGTTAATTTTATTTTCTTTACACCACTTAATCAAACTGTTAATGTCTTTTGGAAAACAACTTCCTCTATATCCTCTTTTACCTTTATGCCATACGTCCCAATACATTCTGCCCATTGGTGATCCAACCCACTTAGAAGCTATTGAGATACCTTTAACTACTTCAAAATCAGCGTTAAGTGGTTGACAAATATCGTAAAAGAAGTTGGCAAACATGACCATCAATGCACCATGAAAATTGTTGACATATTTAGATATTTCAGCCTCACTCGCCGCACATATTACATCACAAGGACTTTGAGGAAGTAAATGTAGGATTTCTTGGGCATGAGGATAGCTTTTGTTTGTATAACCAATTATTTGTCTATCTGGACTAACAAAATCTGCTTCTGCTGTTTTTTCACTTAAAAATTCAGGATTAAAGAAAAGAAGTAATTTAGGATGTTTTTTTTGGAGTTTATCAGTTGTTCCTGGGACAATTGTTGATTTAATAATTACTTTCTTTTTACCAACAATTTTATCTAATACTTCTTCCACAATATTCGTTTTATATTCTTTCTTGCTCCAATCAAAAGGTGTTGGTACGGCTATAAAGATATAATCAGCTTCTCTGTTAATTTCTTTCCAATTATAGCTTTGTTTATCTAAAGATAACCCCATTACTTTATATTTAGGATAAATTCTTTTTTTAAACCACTCATACACTCTTTTCCCCACCATTCCTGTATGTCCAATAATTGCTATTGTTTTCATTTATCTCTTTTGTTGCCCCATAGGAGGATATGTAATCTGGGAATTAATCGCCAACCTTTTTCTTTACATAATTCAGCAACTGCTCGTCCATGTCTAGCTACGTCTTCTTGTTTGATACCTTCAGGCATTAAAATTATCTTATCTTTATCTAATCCACATTCTTTAACAATTTTCTCAATTTCCTCTAAATCTTTATTACAGGTGACTACAAATTTAAATGTGGCAAGAGAAAGAGAGTTAAATCTTTTTAAAACACCAGGACTATATCTTAAAATTTTGAGATTACCTGAATTTTCTAGTTTAGGAGAAACGTTGTATTGAATATCTCTACGAAGTTGTTTCTCAAAACGAAGCGGAGGTAATGTTCCATTTGTTTCAATTTCGATTTTCCAATCTCTTAGATAAGCAGAAGTTGTATGATTGGGAAAAAGTAAATCAATTAGTTTTATAAGAGCCCCTTTTTGTAATAAAGGTTCTCCTCCAGTAATAACCAAACGACTACAAGGGTATTTTTCTATCTTTTTTACTGTTTCTTTTATACTCCATCTTTCAGGTTCAGTAAAAAATCTCTTATCTTTCCTGTCCCAAGTATAAGGAGTATCACAAAAGGAACATTGAAGATTACATAAATGAAGTCTTAAAAATATTGCTGGTCTACCAATAGAATCACCTTCTCCTTGTAGAGAAAAAAAGCACTTGTCTCCACTAACCAGTAAACTATCTTGTTTAATTGCCATATCTATTTTTTCTTCCATGTTTCTTCTCGGTAACTTGCAGCGTTTGTTGCTGTTTCGTAAATAGTAACTTGGACTAATTCTATTCCTTCAAGGGCAGATTGTTTAAATACAGGAAGTAAATCATTCCAAATATCTCTTGCCATATTTTCAGCAGTAGGGTTGTTATCCATCCATGTGATCCAATCTTTACCCATAGCGCTAGCGATTGTCTGGTTGTCTTTATCTTTTGCCCAAAGAATCGTTTTGTGATCATACTTTTGATCAATATGATTTCTAAATATCTTTTTCAAATCACCAAAATCCATTACTGCCCCCCAGTGGTTTAGTTTGAATGATCCAATAGTTATTATCACTCGATAAGTATGTCCATGGATTTGGCTACATTTTCCTTTGTAGTTAGAAAGACGATGAGCCGCATCAAACTTGAACTCAGAAGTTAAAAAATATCTATATTTCATGGCCTTATCTCCAACAGGAAATACGGACCCTAAATCAACTAAACCCATCTTGACCTCCTTTTTCTCTAATATAATCTAAAAAATCAGCTAAAAGATTAAGATCAATTACTGCCAATTTGGTAACTTTATTATGCTGTCTTAAAACGAGAATGGGTTCATCATCGGGTTGCTTACAATACTTTTTCTTGACTTCTTCATAAAGAGAAAATACTCTAAACTTTTTATATCTCTTGGCATCAATCTTAAAAGAAGGAAAGTCTTCCAATATAACATCACAATTAACTTCACTATAAGATTGGCGAATAATTCGTCTACCCCTTAGTACTAGTGCGGTTGTTTTTTCTAAATCTTTCCATGCTTTACTCATAATTTTCCTTAACTTAACCTAAGTCAGAGATACAGGATTCGAACCTGCAACCTGATGCTCCCAAAGCACCCGCTCTGCCAGTTGAGCCAATCTCTGTTATTGTTTTTATTATATATCATCTCTGCTTATTTTGTGAGTTTATGCTGGAGATTTACCCCCTCTCCAGCATTGCAGATTGTCAAGGAGTCGGACCTTGCATGGCAAAGTTTGGAGTTTCGCCTGTACCCAGTACCCAATCTATTATTTTATTTTAACATAGCTCTCCACTAAAAAACCTCTCACGGCATTGACGCTCTTGATCCTTGCAATACCAATGAACGTTATCTTTAGTTTCCGAATCCGATTTGAGCGAAGACTTTAAAAGCCTTTGAAGACTACTCATTCTGTTTAAAAACTCTTTCGAGTTATTTTTGTTTTTTTCCACTTTTTTTCTTATCTTCTTTTTTCTCTACCTTAACTTCTTTTTTGGCTACTTCAATCTCTTTTTTAGCTTTTGGTTTATATTTAGGATCAGTTAAAACAAAATATGAAATCTTACTACCAATGGTTGACAATTTTACTTCTAGAACAGGTATTTTATTTCTTTTAAAGCTACTCAAAGCTTGATTAAGTTTTTGTAATTCTTCATATTGGTAAAGTTTCATAGTGGGCATACTCCTTTGTCGCAAGGACTTTCAATAAATAAAAATTGATACAGTAGATAAAATAATACTGTATTTAAGACTATAAAAACAAGTCCCAGAATAGCGAGAGTAATATCAAAATTTCTTTTCTTCTTGAAGAATCTAACCAAAAACATCCATTCTTTTTCAGCAAGCCACATTACAAGTCTTGTGTGCATTAACATATCAAAAGCATCTGTGCAACGTTGCAGAGTTAATTTTCTCCAAAAACACTTAAGAGCTCCTTTAATAAGGGGGCGTTTACTTGGTATAAAAAGTCCTAAAATCACAAAATAAAAAATTAAAGTTAAGCAAGGTAAACAAAACATTTCTTTATTATAACAGTTCTTTTAGCCGCCATTTTTTCCTTCTGTTTAAATGAAATAATGCTACCCATTTGTGAATATTCCACTTATCGTTTGTTTCGCCCTTGCGATATTTTCTTGGCCTAACGTGTTTTAGTCGTGGTTTCACTTAGCACCCCAAGTTAACTGGTCTTCCTGTTACCATGTCTGCCATTTCTTCAATACTTTTAATAGAGTCTGTTAATTCTGCCAGTTTCTCAAACCTGAATCTTTTAGAACAAATCGTTTCACACTCTGTTATTTCCCTATTCTCCATTACATCTATTTTACCATCGGCTCCAGGAAGACAGAATTTACTTTTGTCTAGGATACAGCGTTCCATGATTAATTATACCAAGAGATGTTTCGCACCGCCGAGAAACAGCACTATTACTTCATCCTTCCCGCCGCTTCTCTGACATCCCAAAGTATGTCTATCTTTTCTTGTCCTGGGTGTAGGACTAATCCAAAACCCCCCATTGATTCCTCTCCCTTACGGGGCCATCCCATCTTACGGGAGTATCTGTCGGTTTTCTTATAAGTACCTAGTGCCAGTGAATGGAACTTTACCTCTCCGCCTCCATGAACTTTATGCACCTGTGTCAGTGCCGCCTTGACGTGGTTATGAGCAGTAATTGAAACAACCGAGCCAATCCCCTCATCCCTCCATTGTCTAAGTGAAGCGTGAGCATCGTTATAGACCGAGAATCCCTTGTGTCTGTGAGAACCAACCAGTCCATATTTCTCAATCGTTTTGCCATCGTTTATTCCAACCGTTACATAGGAAACTCCCTCTAAATAGTGAGCACCGTACTTCTTCCACAAGTCCTGATAAAGGGTATGAGAACCCGTCCTGTCTTTTCCCCACATGTCATGATCCCCTCCAAAGGCCGCTATCATCTTCCCCCCTTTAGCCATCTCCTCAAACGCCGCTTGAGCAAACATGGTCTGTTCGTCTCCTCTCATAATAGCGTTCATGGCAGGAGACCAGAAGTAAGAGTCGGTTATATCACCAAAAGGTATTGAGTAGCCCCCAACATCTTTAACCGCCTGGAGATCACCCGCAAATCGTTCATAGTCACTATCTCCTCCAGCGTGAACGTCAGCTACCAGCCAAACGAGAATGGGGTCTTTGGAATCTATCACTACGTCAACACTTTCAGGTATTGTTAACAATTCGGAAACTTCCTTCTGTCGCCTAACCATTATCTCCGTCCATTCGGCAAAGTTACGGGGTGAACCATCTGCTGTTAAATGCCTAAGTCTTGAATCTCGTCTCCCCAGATCGTCTACTAAAACCTTACGACTGACTTCCTCTTGAGTGGCATAAGTCCCGTCAATATAATGTAATCCCTCTTTCATTCTTGCCTCCTTGCGAAATTTGATAACCTTTCTATATCTGAAGCTCTGGCTATTACTTCACCATCTTTTATCAAGTCCCAATCTTTATCAAATTCGAATGTCCTAACTGCAATATGGAAACCGTGACGATCTTTCTTTCGGATACGGGAACGGACTTCAGAGAGATCACGATGACGGCGTTCAATAACAATTTCTTTATTTTTGTGACCCACTCTTTCATTATAAGTTTTTCAAGAACACAAAACAATAAGATTATCTAGATCTATCTGAAGAAATCACTGGAGTATCATGCCTAGGAATTTCTGCACCCTCGGGAACACGATCAAATTCTTTGCTATGTATAATAAGTCGCCAACAATGAGTATTTATTTCATATCTAAATCTCATCATCTGAGCATCTTTAGGTAATGCGTTTTTAGAGGCTTCCTTAAGAATATCACCAAGTATTTCAGCTGATACATCTAAATATTTAACCCTATCCAGTCTTTCTACTTTTTTTGCCATTTTTTATTATCTCTAAATGATTAAATTTAACAACAGTAAATTTTTCCTTATCTAACTTTATCATGGCTCCATTTAAAAATATATTGGTTACTTCTCCCACTTTTCCTACTTTGTCTAATGGGCCAATAATAATTTTTACCTTGTCACCTTTTTTCATTTAAGTAAAATTAAACATGCAGTTGATAATACTAAACTAAACAACGATAACGTCAGAGGATCCCTACTTTTCCATTGGTGATCTAACGATCTAAATATCCAATATATGACTAGAATAAAATCGATAATGGTTAAAATACTCCAAAATATTTTCATTTCTTTTTTAATAAATAGTTTTTTAACCAATCTTCAAAAACCATACTTAAAACATAAGGTTCACCATCTAATTCACCATCTTCTTCGTCTCTATAAGGAAAATGGTCATGATTCCTCAATAACCATTCTTGGACATCTCTGAATATTTTCTTTCGTTCTTCCATTCTTTTTCTTTATCAAACTAATAAAATCGTTTTTATCTAAAACCACTAATTCAATTCCCTTCTTTATAAGTAAAATTGATAATATTGGCAGCTTTCTGGATTTTAATGCCTCGTTGAACAATTTAGTCCACATACTCGATGTTATCCGAAATCCTTCTTTATCGGTTGTCTTAGAATCGATTAAGTAGTCTTTCGTTACGACATCCCCTGCGAACGACCAAAACCCTCCACTTTTAGGAGTACGTCGCCCACCAAATTGTTCAGCGTCTTTAATTTCCTTTCGTTGCCAAGTCTTCACTTTCTCTTTTTAAATATGGAAATCATACTAACGGCCATTAAAATAGCAATTACTACTAGAAAAACCCAATAATTTAAGCCGTTAAGTTCTTTCTTTTCACCTGAAAGTAAATTAACGGGGGTAGGAACGGGTTCTACTAATGTTGCTGTATTTGTTGCGGTGGGAATAGTATCTTCAAAAACATATCCACCTTCAGCGCCTGCTAATAACATAATCATTCACCTCCTTAATTATTATATTTTAATAAAAATTCTGGGTTAACGATTTTAAAACTCAGTCTTCCCAATTCTTCGTCCTGTGTTTCAGTTAATGGCCTAACAACAACACCTTCCACCCAAACATTGGGGTTAATAATTGACTTACGGGTAGCATAAGTTACCATTTCATCAACAGTTTTAAGCAGTTTAAAATTATCATCTAAAACAGGTACAGTTTCAACTCCAAGATCTTTACAAAAAGTAATAAATTCTTTGTATGGTAAATATTTGCCCGTACTAATATTGTAAACATTAAAGAAGAAAATCTTTTTACCTTTAATAAGCAACTTATTGCTTTGGACATTTTCTCCTACAAGTTCACCTTGCATGGCATAATTTCCTAGTTTTTTAAATTTATCTTCAATTCCCAGATCGATAATTGCTTTCCAGAACGCATTTGACGAACCTTTTGGATACCAAATCTTGCGACTACAAACTCCTATTTTTCCATTATTGTGAAAAAAAGTAATACTGCTTCCGTCTAATTTTTCAGTAACGTAAAACTTCTTTGATTTATGTCGAGTTAACACTTTGGCAACAGTTTGAATCCTTGTTTCGTCTGTTTTAGGAACGAAACTAGGAAAAGGCTTTAAGCTACTTCCCCATAATTTAACAGCAAGTTTGGGAGAAATTCTTTTAATAAACATTCCTATTTTAATTGGAAGCCATTCAGGGAAAACAATAGGCTTGCGAGAGGAAGATAAGTTATTCTGTTCAATATATCTTTCATATTTAACTACGCCCAATTCTTTGGTGACATCATCACCTTCTTTATGTCTTTTAGTAAGAATAGAAAGAGGTATGCATAATCCTTGAGATATTTGCTTTCTTAATCTAATAGTTTTTAGACGATAACCACTATGTTCTTTTTGATCTTCTCCTATAATTGTTTTTACTCCTGTCTTTTTTAAGAAATCAAATTCAGGTCTTACGGGAAGCAGTGAGTCTGTTTCAAAGTAAACACACAAATCGCCTACTTTAAAATCACCCTTAAGAACAACTACGTGCCAACCTAAAACTGTGGCACGAACAATTTTGTCTGCACCTTCTATCGGTTGAATGTCTATAATTTTTTGTACTGTTGCTAGTTTTCTCATATTTTTAATTATTCAAATGGTAAATCCTCAACAACATCTTCTTCAACTTTACCTTCTTTGGCAGGTGCTTGAGGTTCAGGGGGAGCAGGATCGGCCGATTGGTCGTTAACTGCAACTCCTGTTTGTTTTTCTTTATTATCTAGTAAAAGTAACTCATCGGCAACAATTTCAGTTATATAATGCTTCTGCCCCTGAGTATCTTCCCAGTTTCTATTAGATATTCGGCCTTCGATAAAAACTTTTCTGCCTTTACTCAATAATTGAGAACAAATCTCTGCTAATTTGCTCCACGCAATAACACGATGAAAAGTTGCTTCATCTTGAGCCTCACCTTGTGCATTTTTCCAACTACGATTAGTTGCTACTGAAAAATTGCAAACAGGTGTTCCACTTGGGGTATATCTCAGTTCGGGGTCTTTTGTTAAATTACCTATTATTTGTGCCTTATTTAGACTTCTTGACATACGTCTCCTTTTTTATAATTTTATTAACTTGTTTCTAAACTTTTTATTACTTCTAATCTCACTTTCTAACTCCTCACGGCCTTGAAATGTTTTACCCAACACATCGTAATAAGCTCCACGCCTCTTAATTTTGCTATGTAGTAAAAGCATTGAAACTAACTCATCTGCCGTATCAAATAACTCTAAATCAGGGTTTTTAGAGTCGGGATAATAAAAAAGGAAATAACCATCCCTATACGGCTGGCAAACCTTAGATTTGGTAACTTTAAATTTGATTGTTTGCCCAATTTTTCTTTTATCGTCCGTTAAAAATTCACCTCGTCTGACCTCGACTCTTAATGAAGAATAAAATCCTAATGACCTGCCACCACTCGTTATTTCTGGGTTTCCATATGAATTATGAACAATAGCCCCATCAGCTAAATAATTATGATTTTTTGTTTCTATATCAAATTTAACCATACTTCTCGTTTGTGGTTTATTATATTTATGAGTAACATAGGCATATTTAGTAA
>Ga0207997_1000149_pt1 | contig 33251 bp, 46 predicted proteins | sample AntAceMetag02UKN_FD_184777 | JGI IMG/M metagenome (GOLD analysis project Ga0207997, IMG submission 184777) | Saline lake microbial communities from Ace Lake, Antarctica - Antarctic Ace Lake Metagenome 02UKN (SPAdes) (version 2) | ecosystem: Environmental > Aquatic > Non-marine Saline and... | reverse complement strand
CCCAAAAGGTGTTTGCGAAATTTAGGGGTTGATTTTTTTTCCATTTTTTTTTATACATCTTAAAAGTTAGGAGTTTTAATGCCACAAGAAATAAACCTTCAGGTTTTGCCTTTTGAAGAAGACTTGCAATTTGCAATTCTAAAATTTGGTTTGGAAGATTGTAATTTTTTAAGTGGATGCCAAAAGTATTTGCAAGAAAACTATTTTGATAACACCTACTTGGGCTGGCTATTTGAATTCATCAGTGGGTTTTATGAAAATTATCATGTCGCCCCTTCTCTGCCTACAATCAGAAATGAGTTGTTGAAGTTTTCTCCTGAAGAGAGGGTTCCTTACGAAATCGTACTACAAAAGATTTTAGAAAGTAAATTCAAAGACAATGATTATTTAAAGAGGGAACTGACAACTTGGACTAAAAAGAAATTTTTATTTGATAAGATGCAAGGTTTTACTGATTTGTTTTCCAGCAACAAGAATGAACAAGCCTATGATTTTATGCATCAATTTGCGACTCAGTTGTTGAATATAAATTACGACAGGTCGGAACTTTTTAATTATGATTTGGTGGAAGGGATTCTTGAATACGCAAAAAACAGCCATAGATATAGGATGAAATTAGGGGTTCCTATTTTTGACGATTTATTGCTGGGGGGAGTTTCAAGGCAAAATGTCTGTTTATTCTTGGGCCCCATGCACGCCGGGAAGTCAATTATCTTGATTAATATAGCGAAGAATTTTGTCAAGCAAGGCTATAAAACTCTTTTGATAGATTTAGAAAATGATTTGAGGCAGTTGATTTTAAGGGTTTTCTCTTCTTTTACAAGTATTCCTTATAATCGTTTTTTTAAGGCTTCGGGTTTGACTGAGGTTGAGCTTGCCAAAATAAAAGAAACAAAGAGTCTTTTAGAGAGTTCTTTGTTTATCAGAAGCATAACGGATTTCAGTGTTTACATAGAAAAGCTTATTTCAGAAGTTAAACAGCTTCACTTGCAACACAAATTTGATGCGATTGTTTTAGATTATAGCCAGATCCTCAAGGTGAAACAATATCAAAAAAGGAATAAGCACGAATACTTAGAGGAAATCATGAGGGGGTTGTCTTGTTTGGCCAGGGACTTGGACGTTGTGGTTGTCACCGCGGCTCAGGGGAATAGGTCGGGCCAGATCAAAGCTCAAAAGAGTAAGGGGAAAAATGACACCTTGGATGTCACGGATATCGCCGATAGTTTTGGTATCACCAGGGGTGTCAACCCGATCATAACAATTACGAAATCAGAAGATGATGATGAAAAGGGGCGTATTCGTTTTAAATTGGCAAAAAATCGTGATGGCCATGTCAATCAAATCGTTTCTTGCGAAACTGATTTCCAGTGTTGCAGGATTTTTGACGATGATTTGGTTTCTAGATTAATAAAAGACGATGAAGAAGAAGACAATATCGAACGAGAAAGCAATAGATTGGGTGAACTTGAAAGGGGATTGTTAACAAAGTAATGAACTTAAATCATTTAATTGAAAAGTATAGTTCAGGTTTTTCTGAGACCGAGACTCATTATGTCTTAAAGTGCCCCGATTGTGGCAGGAACAAGATGTATGTCGATAAGAAGAAGAAGCTGTTTATTTGTTTCCGCTGTGGATTGTCTGGTGGCTTTGTCAAATTGGTTTCTGTGCTAAAGGGTATAGGTTGGGAAGATGCTTTAAAATTGGTGAAGGGGTCGAAGGAAAGGATAACCGAGGAGTTCGCTAGGGGTGCTTTTTCTTTATTCGACAATAAGGAAAAGGGAGACGACGATCAAAAAACAATATTTTTGCCAGAAGATTATCGGCCTATTAGCTTTTATAAGAAGGGGGACGATTGTTTTGATTATGTTAGAGGGCGTGGGATTAGCTTAGAGCAATCAGATCAATTCAGCATGGGCTATTCTCAAAAGACGGACAGAGTTATTTTTCCTGTTTTTTTAGAAGGGGATTTGGTTGGTTGGCAGGGGAGGTCTGTAAAAGAAGACGCGACTCCTAAAATTAAGAATTGTGTTGGGTTCGACAAGTCTAAATATTTGTATGGGTATGACTTTTGTTCTGTCCCCAATTACGCTTCTTTGGTGATTTGTGAGGGGCCTATCGATTGCGTAAAGGCTTCTGAACTTTTCCCTTCCGTTGGCTTGTTCGGAAAAAAGATTTCTTCTACACAACTGTCGTTGATTTTGTCTCTTAAAAAAGATAATGTTTTTATTGGTTTGGATCCTGACGCTATTGATGAGTCTATGGAGTTGGCTAGAAGGCTTTTTGGTCTTGTCAAGAATATCTATATGATGGAAATCCCTTTAGAAAAAGATTTGGGGAACAGCACTACTAAGGAAATTTGGGAATATTATTTAAATTCAAAAAGGTTTACGAATGGCAAAACAATACGCCTCTTTACATAATCACTCGAACCTGTCGTTCCAAGACGGTCTTGGCAATGCCTCTCATTGGATAAATGCCGCTAAGGAGAAGAATATTGCTGGGCTTGGCATCACCAATCATGGTTCTGCTGGGGACTTAATGGAATTTTATAAGCTAAGTAAAAAGGAAAACTACCCAGTTTTATTGGGGACCGAGTTCTACGTTATCGATGACCGCAAAAATAAAGATAAAGACAGCAGATATTATCATATGAATTTATGGGCGAAAAGCCCAATTGGGTATAAGAATCTTTGTATTTTAAACAGCAAGAGTTGGACCAAGGATAGGTTTTATTATAAGCCTCGGATAGATTTTGAAGACTTAAGGGGATATTCAGAAGGCTTAATGTGTGGGACTGCTTGTTATGGCGGTATCATTTCTAAAACGATAGTCGATAACGGGCATGTCGTTGGAGACAAGACAAAGAAGCACTTAGAATTTTTGATTGAGTTGTTTGGGGCCGATCTTTATTTCGAATTGTTGCCGGCACTTGTTTCTTTCAAGTGGGATGGGGAAAAGAAAGATTTTTTCAAGACGGCCTTAGTTGACGGGCAAGAGTTGGTTAACAAGGCAATTCAAGATTTGTCTAAGAAATACAATGTCAAAATTATCGCTACTGCCGATGCCCATATGGCCGATAAAAAAGAAAAGGTGATGCAAGACGTCCAAATTATTAATTCCTATGGGAGCAGTGGCAGTGGTTGGCATTTCAGAGAAACATATTTTTTGCCAACCTATGACGAATTTTTGGGTATCTGGAAAGAAACGCACCCCTATGTTTTTGAGAACAACGACATTTATTCTTATTTAGAAAACACATTGGAGGTATTAGAAAAAGGTAGAGATATTGATTTGGTGTTCCCAGCCCTATTGCCTGAGGTTAAAGAAAACGCTGGTATGAAAGATTTGGTTGCTAAGGTAAGGGAGAGGGGAATTTTAGATGTTAATAATGAAGAGGTTTGCGAGAGGCTCCATAGTGAGCTTGCTGTTTTGTGTGAAAATGGGAAAATAGATTTAACAAATTATTTTTTATTGTTAGAAGATTTGGTTCGTCATTGTGATGAGAACCAAATAATGGTAGGCCCAGGCCGTGGTTCGGCTTGTGGTTCTTTGCTTTGTTATGGTTTGGGGATTACTAAGATCGACCCTTTGAAATACGACCTTTCTTTCAATCGGTTTATTAATGAAGCAAGGATAAAAGAAAATGCGTTACCTGATATAGATTTGGATTTTTCTGACCCCTCGGCTGTTAAGGGGTATCTTTTTAAGAAGTATGGTGAAAAATTTGTGGCTTCGATAGGGACAATTCAAACATTACAGTTGCGTTCTTCTTTAAAAGACACCTTAAGGGTTATAAGGCCAGATTTGACCGCTGATGATTTGAATAAGTTAACTAAGGGGATATCTGTTAATTCTGATGGTGATGACGCAAAAACATATTTTTTAAAACAACTTTTAAGGAATCCAGAGCTTGAGGGAATGATGAAGGGCAACAAAGAGATTTACAGAGTGGTTCTTGGTCTTATGGGGCAGGCTCGGCAAAGAGGGACTCATGCCGCCGCGGTTGTTATCTCTCCTATTAAGCTGGAAGAAGTTCTTCCCTTGGCTAGAAATAAAGAGGATTGGATAACCCAGTATACGATGTCTGACGTAGAATATTGCGGTTTGATCAAGTACGACATTTTGGGCCTTAATACTTTGAATGACATTAAGGATTGCTTCGATTTGGTTAAAGAAAGGCATCAGGTTGATTTGTCTCTAGACAAAATTATAAATTTTCATAATTGCGACAAGGAAGTTTTAAAGGCTTTTGAAAGAGGTGAAACCTATTCGGTCTTTCAGTTCAATACCGATGTTTCGAAAATGATTTTGAAAAAAGTCCCAATAAACAGTATAGAAGATTTGGCCAAAGTAACGGCGTTGGGTAGGCCTGGGACGTTAGATGTTAAAATGCACGAGACTTATATTAGGAGAGTGAACGGTAAGGAGAGCGTTAAATTTTTGCATCCTGCCGTTAAAGATGTTCTTGCTGATACTCAGGGGATAATGCTTTATCAAGAACAGGTGATGAAGGTCTGCCAAGTTTTGGGTGGTTTCAATGAGGTCGATGCCGATAATATTCGTAGAGGGATGGGGAAGAAAAAATACGACCTATTGGTTTCTTATAAGAATCAGTTTGTTGAAAATTGCCAAAAGAAATTCCCAGACATAGACGCGGATAAAGCAAATGAGATTTGGGAATTGATTGAAGCGAACTCTCGTTATAGTTTTAACAAGTGTTTGTCTCCTAGTAGTCTCGTGGAAACTAGTCATGGTGATAGGCTTTTGTCTGAAATAAAAGTTGGAGATAAGGTGAAATCTTTTGATATAAAAAGCAATGCTTTTGGATTTTCAGAAGTTTTAGATGTTATGGATCGGGGGGACGTGGAGTTGTATGAAATATTTACTGAGGGTGGCGTTTCTATAAAATGTAGTTTGGGGCATAAATTTTTGTGTGAAGATATGAAAATACGAGAATTAAAAGATATTCTTACTAATGACATTAAGATAATGTGTGAAATATAGTATAATAAACAGTATGGGATATATTAAAGGGAATATTAATAAAGCAACCGAGCGTCTAATGCTTTTAAAGTTATTAGAAAAGGATTTGTTTAAAAAAGAAATAGCGGATAGGTTTTCTAAAAAAATAGGAAAGCAATATGGAAACTTTTCTTCTTTTTTATCTAAAAAACATCCAGATTTATATAAAATTTTTAAAATGAAAAAGCAGGCCCCTGGTGGTAAAAAAGGAGTTTCTTCTTGGAATAAGGGGCTAACAAAAGAGAGCAGTGATATTGTTAGGAAGTTAGCAGAAAAAAAAGAAGGGCCGAAGAACCCTATGTATGGGAAGAAGGCTTGGAATAATGGTATTTCAAAGGATAGCGAGTATGTGAAAAGATTAAGCGTGAGAATGACAGAGAGAGCGATTTCTCAAGAAACCCATAAAAGAATGTCAGAGGCGGCTAAAAAAAGGACGATTCAGGGGGGAGGAATGTGGGTTAGAAGTCAGGAGTATCGGGATAAAAATAGGCAAAGAATGCTAAGGATGTATAAAGAGGGTGTCTTTGCCGAGAGGGTCAATACAAAGCCAGTTATTATTTTTCGGGAAATTTTAAATAGAAATAAGGTTAATTATATCCAGGAGGAAATTATTTGTAATTTTCCTATAGATTTCTTCCTCCCAGATTATGAAATTGCAATAGAGATCCAAGGAGATTATTGGCATGCTAACCCAAAATTTTGGTTTAATAGAGAATTGTACCCGGCTCAAAAGAATAATATTAAAAGAGATACTCGTAAGAAAAAAATACTTAATGCGTTAGGATTCAGTGTTTTAGAGTTTTGGGAGGATGATATTTATAATAGGATGAGTTGGGTAGAGGAGGAATTTAAAAAATGCTTAGACCCCAAAAGATTGTTAATATTAGAAAAGTAGGGTTGTTGCCTGCTATGGATTTAGAAATTGATTCAAACGATCATTTGTTTCTAGCTGATGGTTGTGTTGTCTCCAATTCTCACGCCGTTGCGTACGCTTTTATTGGCTACATCTGCCAATACTTAAAAAATCATTATCCCTTGGAGTGGTGGTGTTCTGTTTTTAAGAATGAAAGGGATAACGATAAATTGGCAGAAATGTATAATTTGTTTCAGGACGTTTTGGTAATGCCAGAAATAAATGAAAGCAAAGGTCATTTTTATATTAAAGACAATAAAATTGTGATTCCTTTGAATTATATAATGAGGGTTGGCGGGAAGGCTGTGGATGAGATTGTCAGCAACCAGCCGTTTAATAGCCTAAAGGACCTTGTTAATAGAACAAATAGAGGTTTGGTGCGTAAAGACATTGTCATCAATTTAATTTTTGCTGGTGTTTTTAGGAATTTAGAGAAGAAAAAGGGGAAAGACTTATTGGAGTCTTATTTTTATCTTTTGAATGACGGCTTCAAAGTTGGGAGTGCTCCTTCTAAGAAACTTTTGGAAGAGTTCCGTAGCAAGTATAGGAATTTGACTAGGTTCGACCTTTTGAAATTAACAAATAATATTTTGCCTGGGGTTTGCGAAAATTATTTGGACTTCTTTAAGGACCTATTACCTGACAATATTAAAAAAATTGGGTGGATCTTTTCTTCTAAGAAATCCTCAACTCCAGTAGTAACGGGTGGTTTGGTGAAGTCAGTAAGAGAACATGCTACAAAAAAGGGTGACACTATGGCCTTTGTTACCATAGAGGATGGAGAAAGCGATATTTCTGTTCTTCTATGGCCGAATAAGTATGAGCAATACAAGGGCTTGTTGAAAGAAAAAGATCTGGTGGTTGTTAATGGTACTACGAATTATTGGGGAGAAAAGTTTTCTGTGATTGCCAATAAAATTAATGTAATAGAAAAATAAGGAGGAGAGCATGTTTGAAAAGAAACAAATTGTATTGTTATTGGTTGGTGGCGACACAAAACAAAGGGAAGAGATTACTGAGGGGCTTGTTAATTACGGGTTGTCTGAAACTTATAATATTGTAGACCCTCTAAGGGAATTGGTAGGCAATTCTTTTGAGATTGATAGGGGCCTATTTGTGGGGAGCAACAAAGAAAAGGGTTTTAAAAGGGCCGTCATTGTCAATCATAAAAATTTAGGTCCGTTGTTTCGGAATTTTAGGATGATGCTTCCGCAAAGCAATAGGTCTTTTAATCCTCATACCATTGGCGCGGGTAAGGTTAGAATTCGTCCTTTAACGTCACCCAAGCAAGCATTGCTAGAAGTTGGCAATAATTTTGTGCATCAGTTCTGTCCTACTTTTTGTGCTGATTTGACTTATGTTAATTTAGAAGGCCGAGCCGGGTTGTATGTTGTTGAAGGGGTTAGGACAAAAGAAGAAATTCGTTTGGCTAAAAAAGCTTTCCAGCATGTGTATGTGGTGGGGATCCCAGTCAAGGTTTCTAAGGAGTGGCTTGCTTACCCTACCGAGATGGGGTTGGGTAAAATTAAAGCCGACTTCCCTTTTAAGAAAGCAAAAATGGCGAAACAAACTAAAGAGATGATTGAGGAAATTATTGAGAAAACAAAAAAATCTCCAGATTTTGTTCCGATTGTTAGGCAAGATGACGAGGGGGGCGTTGGGGAAAAGTCTAAAATGGTTGATGAAGTTAAAAAAAATGGTGCTTGTGTCACTGGGGAAAAAAGTTCTTTTGTTTTTGAGCCAAAGAGCTTTATTCCAGATCACAAAGACATCGTGAAATGGTAGGTTTTTATGAAATCAATTCTTATTGCTATCGCGGTGTCTCTCACTCTAGGTTTTGGGGGCGGGTTTTACCTTTGCGATAGATTAATGGGGCCAGACAAAAAGGACGCTTCTGCGGAGAAGATAGCCCTAGAGGATGCTTTAAAAGACCCCTTATTGACGAAAGAGCAAGAGCAAGAGATAGTAGAAAAAATAAAAATCGCACAAAAGCTGATGGAAATAAAAACAGGGGTTGATTTCGACTTCACTTTAACGCTAAACTTGAACATGTTGTACGATGACGATTTGTTCTTCACACCGGCAATAGGCGGTGCTTTTTGGAAATTCTATAAAAATGATAAAGTTTTATTGATGTTTCCAGAAATCCAAGTCGGGTCTAAGTTAGATGACATCAGTGTGTTGATTTCGCCTTTTGTTTGGAACATAGGCTATCATATCCCGATTATAGACAACACTTACTTGAAACCATATTTCGGGTTCCACAATACTGATTTGACTTTCGGTGTGGGAATAGGGCTAAATTTTTAAAAACGGATATTAACCATAATTAACCATATAGAAAAGGAGAAGGCAATGAACGACCGTCTAAAAAACTTTGAGGACACTCAAAGAAAAATCAAAGAACAACTTAAGGGAGACTTAGAAAAAAGCTCATCAGGGGGGGATTACAAAAAGGTAAATTTCTTTTACATCAAAACCCCTGGGACTTATAAGTTTAGAATCGTCCCTTATCGCCCTGAGTACATGATTATGAAGCATTACGGGAATAGTTTCGGAGTGATTCATCCTAAAACTGGTAAGGGTGGCATTTGGTCTTGTTCAATGGACGAGCATGGCACTTGCCCTTTTTGTGAAGAGTACAATCGTGGTATCGAGTTGGAGAAAGCTAGTGGCAAAAAAGGGAACACATGGAAGAAGAAGGTTACTAGGGCATTTTGGTATTTGGCTATTGACCATGAGGGAAAGCCTGGGATTTTACAAATGGAGTGGAATTGTTTCAAAGCTTGGGATAATTTCAAGGACAATCTGAAGAAGAATAAAGATTACGAAGATGCTAAATTCGAGGACTTTGAAAATGGTCGGGCTGTCACGATAACAACTTCTAAGAATGGTAATTATACTAATTTCGATTTTTTGCCTTCACCTAATATTACTCCTGTAACAGTCGGTGATTGTGATAAGTTGTTTGACGATTTTCCAGAGTATAGCGTTTTGAATAGGAAGTTTACACCTGACGAATTGAAAATGATTTTGGACAATGATTTCTCTTTCATGGAATATGACAAGGCTGATGAGACAGATACAAAGAAAGAGGAGAAGCCAAACACGGACAAAGAAGCAAGTGAACCTACAAAGCAAGAATATGGTTCTGAAAAGTCTAGGCTAGAGGCTTTAGACAAAGAATTGAGGTCGTAAGTGCCTGATGAAGTGAAAAAGATAACCTTATCTGTCGATATGATATTCAAGGTCCAGGGTTTCTTTGACAAATTGCACCCTCAAGATATAGACCTGAGTGTTTTCAAGAATTTTGAAAGAGACACTTTGCAAGTTGGGAATATATTGGACTCTATTCAGGTCGAAAGGTTTGCCAATGAGTCTGCGAAACTGCTTACTCATTGTAAAAATTATGCCGCTGTAATCTTCGCTTTTTTTAGGGAAGCGAACAGGCGGCATGAGAGGGTAAAGGCGCAGGTCTTTTTGGTTGATGCTGAGATGGAATGGGACAAGAAACAAGCTACTGCTGAAAAGCCTAAAAATATCACAGACAAGATAAGGGAAGCTTATGTCAAAGATAGCGATAGGGTTAATGAAATAAAAGAAAGGCTAATCCAATGGGAGGCTTTGGATAAATGGTGTTCGGATACTTATAATGATATCACTAATAAGCACAATTGGTATAAAAAACTATTTGATAGAGTCTGTCAAAAAAAGGATTAAACCGTGAATCAAAAAACTAACGATTTCATAAAAGAAGTTTATAACAGCACCTCTAACGAACCCGCTGGATGCAATCATTTCGAAAGGGTTGAAACCATTTCTCCCTCTTTAAATTGGGCTCTCAATGGGGGCATAGTTCCTGGGAGGTTCTATGTCCTCACTGGCCCAGAGGGTTCTGGCAAGAGCATGTTGGCTGTTAGCATCGTTCATAAACTTATGAAGGCTAAGCCCAATAGTTTGGTTTTTTGGTTTGATGCTGAGGGCTCTTGGACTGATCATTGGGTTCGTATTTTCTTCAAGGGTGATGATTATAAGATAATAGAGCAAAAACGGCTTGTTGTTAGGAAGGCACAAACTTCTGATGAGATTTTTGATTATTTCCTTAACGAAGTTATGGATATGGTTGATCGTGGCTTGGAAGTAAGTGCTTGTGTTGTGGACAGCGTACAGCAAATTATAGGTCCTAAGGAGGCGGGAACCGCTAATGTTGGCGATTCCACTATGGGAGATTTGGCCACCCTTATGGGCAAGGCAATGCGTAAGATATTAGAACCAGCTAGGGCTAAAAAGATTCCTTGGTTTTTTATAGCTCAAGTCAGGGATAATTTCGAAGTCGCTGGGCAAAAGTATGTTAGTAGGGAAGATAAGTATGCCCTGACTGGTGGCAGGGCCTTCAAGCATGGCATAGACGTGACTCTTTTGTTGGAAGCGGCAAAGGGTAAAAAGAATTCTATTTATGATCCTAACATTAAGAATATAACAGATGATAATGTTAAGATCGGCCATTTAATTAGAGGGGTAGTTTTAAAAAATAGGCTTGGTCCTATTGGCCATAGGTTTTCTTTCCTGTTTGAATACGCAAAGGGAATTGTCGGCCTTGATTCTGAATGGGCAGATCTTGCTCTCAGTTTGGGTATTGTTAAGTTGGATGGGCGTACTTATTTGTTGGACGGGGAAAAGATTGCTGTAGGTGCCGCTGGGTATGTAAAGGAAATAAGTGAGAATCAACAATTAAAGGACAAGATACTTGAAGAAGTTAAAAAGACATATAAGGAACAAGAATGCAAAGAAGTAAAGTAATATTAGGTGATTTACATCAAAAATTGAATTCTAAAGAGTATTTAGATATTTTATTTGATCAGGTGATTCCTGTTTGCGGTAATTTCCCTGAAAAAATGGATTTGGTTATTTTGGGGGATATCTATGATGGGAAAGCCATCATAAGAAGCGAAATTCAAAATTGTTTTTCTGATTTTCTATTAAGGATTAGCGATTATTTTGAGAAAATTTATTTGTTGGTTGGCAATCATGACTTAGAGAATTTACAGAAAAAAGAAACTTCTTTGAATGTTTTTAAACGGTTTCATGACAAGGTCGTTGTTATTGACAGGCCCGTGGCGGTAGAAGAAATTTTAATGTGTCCTTATATCCATGATCAAAATGAGTTTAAGCAAACAATTGACTCCTATTGTTCTAGTGGCATGATAAAGTATCTGTTTTTGCACCAAGGATTCAATGGGTTTGAGTATCGAGAGGGTATCGTTTGTGATGATGCCGTGGAAATTAATATTTTGCCGCCAGAAGCAAAGATAGTTTTTAGTGGACATTTCCATAAGCCCCAACAGTTGGGCAATTTTATTTACGTCGGTAGTTGTTGGTCTCAAAGTTTTGGGGAGGCCAATCAGCAAAAAAGGTTTTTCGTTTTGACGAAAGATGGGGGCATAGAAGAACATAATATTTCAGGGCTACCCAGACACCTTATTTTTAATTTAGAGGTAGAAAGCCAAGAAGAATTTCAATCTGAATTAACCAATATTTCAAAAGATATTAAAGAAGAGGACATCGTTAAGTTGTCGATAACTGCCCCTAAAGAAACGGTTGACAAGGTTGGTTCTGTAATTTTGCCTGGGGGATTGGAGGGCAGAGTTTCTTTGCAAGTCCAGTTCTTTTTGAAAGAAGATAAGCCCGAAATTTTAATCGACGATTCCCTAAACCCTATTGATATGCTTTACCAGTACATTGATTTGAATAAAGAGCAATTCAAAAATATTGATACGAAAAAAATAAAATTATTGGGCAAAAAATACCTGCAATCTTGCGAGGGGGTTGAGGGTGCCTAAATATTCTTTTGAGTGTGCAAAATGTGGAATTGTTTTTTCGAAGATAGTAAGCTATGACGATAAAGAGTTAATCCTTTGTCCAAATTGCAGTTCTGGTACTGAAGTGCTTCCCTCGTTACCGCAAAAGGTTGTTGTTGATGAAAAGGCTGATCCCTATAGAAATAAAAGCGTGAAGAGGGGGATTGGTGAGATCATGAAAAAAAGGAATTTCGAACATTCAAAAAAACATGAGTTGGGAGAATTGGTTGAAAAGTTTGGCAAGGATAAGATTAAAAAAACTTCTTTTGGGAAGGGAATAAAATGAATAGAATGGCGTTTGAAGCTCCGAAGCAAAGCTTGCGAAAGGTTGTTATAATGGCTGGAGGTGAGGGTGTAAGGTTTGCCCCACTTTCAACTCCAGAAAAGCCAAAGCAGTTCCACAATATAGTTGGGCATCGTTCTTTTTTGAGGCAAACTTTTGAGCGTGCCGCAAGAATGGTCCCTATCAATCAAATCTATATTATGACGCAAAAGCGTTACGAGGATTACATAAAGGAATATATCCCAGAGGTAAGTCCCCAAAACATTATCGTGGAAGATGAGAAAAGGAATACTGGGCCCGCTTTGTTTTACTTCATGCATTGCGTCAATAGGATGAACAAGTCCCCTGAAGACTTTATTGTTGCCTGCCTCCCTTCTGATCACTTTATAAAAGACGAAAATGCCTTTATTGATTCTATGAATTCGGCGTTTGAGGTTGCTGAAAAGGGGTGCATTTGCACTTTGGGCATGAAGCCGACGTTCCCTTCGGTTGATTATGGGTATATCGATGCTTCGGATAGTAACGCACCTTGGTCAAAAGTCATTAAGTTTACCGAAAAACCCGATGAGAAAATGGCTCAAAAACTTATTGAGGAGGGTTGCTTTTGGAACGCGGGTATTTTCGTTTGGAAGTATTCTGTTTTTATGGCTGAATTTTTTATTAACGCTCCTGGGGTATTGGTTGATTGCGTCAACAAGCACCTGATCCAAAAATTCGACTCCCTGGAGTTCTTTAAAACGGTTAGGCCAATTTCTATTGATTTTGCCTTGATGGAAAGAAGCGGCAATGTGGCAGTTGTCCCTGCCTCTGTTGGTTGGAGCGATGTGGGGAGCTGGACTGGCCTGAAGAAATTAAAAGAAGAGGGTGTAGAAATAAATGAAGAGGCCTCTAAGTATTTAGATGTCATAGTCGATAAGCCCTGGGGACACGAAGAAATCTGGGCAAAAACAGATAAATATGTAGGCAAAATTCTGTTTATAAAGGCAGGTAGGCGTCTTTCCCTACAGTTCCATCAAGAAAAGTCAGAAACGATAAGGATTTTGTCTGGCAAAATGGAGTTGCTTGTTGCGAAGGCTTCTATTGATAAAAATAGCAATGAATCTTTGGGGTTCACCTCTAGGAGAATAGAGATGTCGGCGGGAGACGTTAAGTATATTCCTCCTAAGCATATCCATAGAATGAAAGCTATAACTGATTGTTTTGTTTTGGAGGTTTCTACTCCAGAGCTAGACGACGTTGTTCGTTTGGAGGATGATTATGGAAGAGAAGACGGTGAGTGAAAAATGAAACTTAAAAGTGTCAAATTAAAAAACTTTTTGTCTTTTGGTGACCTCTGTTGTAATTTTGAAGATGGTTTGTTCTTGATAGACGGGTTCAATTATGACAATGATACTGCTAATGGAGCAGGGAAGTCGGCAATATTTGATGCTATTGTTTATGCCTTATACGGTAAGACCCCCAGAAATTGCAAATTAAATGATTTTATAAAAAGGGGCGAGTCTGTTTTAGAGTGTAGTGTTTGTTTTTCGGAGGGAAAAAGGGAGTATGAAATATTAAGGAATAGGAATCCTGATAGCCTGTCCTTAATGATTGATGGAAACCCGTTTGTTGATTACGCGGATGCCAATGAATTGAATTCTGCCATTTCTTCTGTTGTCGGCCTGTCCTATCAAACCTTTGTAAGTTCTGTTTATTTCGTTCAAAACAGAATGGAGAATTTTTTAATTAAAAGTGACGATTGTAAAAAGGTCATTTTGACGGAATTGTTGGGGTTGGAGGTTTTAGATAGTGCCTCAGAAAAAGTTAAGTTTGATTATAAAAAAACTGAACAAAAGAAAGTCCTATTAAGTGGGGAGGTCGATTCTTACGAAAGGTCTATTGATTCCATTGAGAGAGACCTTCAGGATTACAGAAAATTGGTGGCGCAAAAGAAAAAAGAAAGTGAGGGTGAAGGTCTTTTCTTGAATAATAAGATCTCCTCGTTGCAAAAAGAAATTGAAGAGAACGGCAAGAAGATCAAGGAGCTTGAGGGGCTCGGATCTTTATCTGAAAAAATAAAAAGTGATTTAGAGGTTGTCACTAGCAAGAGAAAGAAGTTAGAAAAGATTAAAGAAGAGGCTTATGGTTTTCAAGCTGAAATTTTATCTTTAGAATCTGAAAGAAAAAAGCTACAAAATGAAATTAAAAAGTACGAAGACTTCTTGCGTAAAGGACAGTGCTTCACTTGTGGGCAAAAAATACACGAAAAAGAAAGAATGACAGGCGGTATCGGCTATATAGGGAAAGAGATTGAAACAGTTGACGGGGAAATTAAAAAGAACTCTTATTCCAAGTTGGAGTCTCAAAAAATTTACGATAAATATTCCAGAGCTAACGAAGAGAGGCGTTCGGAATTAGAAAAACAACTGGAAAATTCATTGAATTCTAAGTTCCTGATAGAAGATTTGTCTATTAAAAATCAAAAAAATCAAAAAGAAATCGATTCGTTGAAAGAAAGAATTGATAGTCTTTCCGCATATTCTTTGTCAGTTGAAAAATTCGAGCTTTCTAAACAAGAAGAGCTTACTTGTTCTAAGGACAAGCTGGCAAAGTTGGGCAATGAGCTATTGGTTTTGGAAAGGGACTTGTTGGCTTTAGACTGCTTGATTGGGGCTTTTGGCAGGAAGGGTATCAAGTCTTTAGTTTTCAATCAATTGGTTTACGAGCTTAACAAATCAATTCAAAAGTACCTGAATGATTTGTTTGAACAGCAAGTCGAGTTATTCTTTGACCTAAAAAGCGAAGTGAAAACTACGCAATCTATTGTCGATAGGTTCAGCACCCATTTAAAGATAAACAGTGAGGAGGTGCCTTTTGGTTTGTTGAGTGGCGGGGAGAAGAAAAGGCTGATTTTAGCTGTTGATTTCGCTCTGTCCGAGATCGTGAGTCGCAGGAATAAAAATAATTTTGATTTCATTGTTTTAGACGAGGTGTTTGATGGGTTAGATTCTAATTCTAAAATCAAAATTATGGATTTCTTGCTGTCTTTGAGAGAAAAAAAGAAGCAAATTTTTGTAATTGACCACGCCAGTGCTTTTACGGACCAATTTAATTGTGTTTTAAGAATCGAGAAGAAACAAGGCGAATCGAGGTTAGTATGATTGAGGAGCCTTTTATGGTTTGATATTAAATAAAAATGTCTTATACTAGGGGTATGGAATCAAAAAAAATGTCCTCGTTGTAAGCGAGAAAGAGAACCGAAGTATTTCGGAAGAGACGGCGGTAAAAAAGATGGGATTTCTTTTTATTGCAAGGAGTGTACCAACAAAAGGTCTAAAGAAATATACGATAGGGACCCAAAGCATAAATTGGTTCTTAATAGGAGATCGAGGGAAAAGAATGCTGAAACATATGGGGCGTCAAAAAGACGCTATAGGAAATTGAATCATGAGAAATTACTCAAAGACAGCAGAGAGAGATACAGAAATCGGACTAAAGAGGAAAAAAAGCGTTAAGGCAATATCAATCGGGATGGAGAGAGAGAGAGAAACGAACTGCAATACAATATCTAGGTGGGAAATGTTGCGAATGTGGACTAGAAGATGAATGTGTGGCCATTTATGATTTCCATCATTCAGACCCCAATAAGAAGGAGACGACTATTGGTAGTTCACGTGCGTTTGAGTCTATGAAAAAAGAACTAGATAAATGTGTTCTGATATGTGCAAATTGTCATCGAAAGTTACATTATTATGAAGACCGCTAAGATTATCGGAATTGATATCGGATTGAAAACAAGTTCTACGGCAATAGCAGTCTTAGAACATGATGGCGTTTTCTATTCTATCAAATATGTTCAAAAAATTGGCCCGTTTGAATCGTATCATACAAAAAAAAGCAATTTCACATTAATTATAGAATGGGTTACTAATATTTTGTCTACTATTATTTCGTTAGAATCCCCTGATTGTTTGACGATAGAAGAGGCGTTTTTGCCTGGTAAGGCTAATAAGAATTTTTTGAAATTTTTGGGGGTTTTGGAAAATAAAATTTTTAAAGAGTTCAACCCTATACTTCTTGCCCCATTACAAATTAAAAAGTTTTTGGGCAGTGGTAAACTTGATAAAAAAGAATTGGCAGAAGCAACTAAAAAGTATTTCGTTGATAAGAAAGATATTAATTTAATAAATAAAGCCATTAACAATGAGGAGTGGGATGTTACCGATTCTATTGCTATTGCTATCTGTGGGGTGATAAAGCATGAATCTTGAGGTGAATATAAAAGATAACATAGAGGCAATAAATCGTTGGTTCATCGAGAACGGTATTCTAAATGATCATGTCATCAATAATTTGATAGTTTACGTAATGAGTTGTGATGAAAGGATCAGAGACGCTAATATCTTTATTTCTGCGGATAGGGCTAGCGTCGGGGTGTTGGTTTATTTGTCTAGATGGAGTATGTTTTTTCATTCAAAAAGAATTTATGCAGAATTAAGAGAAGCGTTAATGCATTATTTGTTCAGGTACCATGTAGACGTTTCGTTTGCTATTTATAGCAAGAATGGGATTAAAAATGGCTCAAGAAGTAAAAAAGCAAGAAGTTCAAAAGGTGGAGAAAAAGATAGCGAAGCAACCAAAGAGGCAGGCGCGACCTCACGTTAGGGTTCCCACTGTATTCAATAAGGAATTTGAGGAAGAGCTTTTTACCTTATGGTTTAATGGTATTCCCTTAGTCAAAATTCATGAAAAGTATGTCGACACCGATAAGAAATTTGCTCTCCCTAGCTTGGTTAAAATAAAAAAAATAAATAATTGGGAAAAGCGAAGGAAGAATTTAGAGTTGAGTATTGAAAGAGCAACGGAACAAGAAATTAAGAGTGCGAACAAGAGAAAGATAAGATTGCTTAACAATATGTTGATGGCGGCATCTACTGTTATTGAAAAAGAATTGAAAGATTTTAATGATGACCCTGATGCATTTATTGCCGCGAATGCCCTTGAAGATGGCCCGTTGTGGGTTATCAATAAGATGCAGGACTTAGAAAAGTTGTTTAAAATGCATGATGAGATCGTGAACTTAAAGCCTTCTGGTAAAGAGGTGACCCCTGGGGATACTTTTAATTTCAATCAATTGAATTTGGGTAGGGAGGTAGAGATTCTACCCCAAGAAACTCAGTCTAAACTTTTAGAGATTTTTTCAAAATCAAAAGACATAGAAAAAGATGAACCCTAATAACGAAAAAAATACGGAGATGTTGAGGCGACTCAGGGACACCCCGTTAAGAAGCATAGAGGACTTAGATAATTACTTAAGGGTTTTCTATGGAGTTTATCTGGCCAAAGTCCCAATGGAAGAGGGGAATTCTGCTCCTTTGCTTTTTGTTTGGGATATCTACAAAACAGCTTTATGGGGCGGTATTGATGATCTATACAATTTTTTAGGTGTAGCTGGTCGTGGTGCTCAAAAGAGTTTGTCTTGTGGGGCTTCAGAGACATTGCTGATGACTCATGATAAGAATCGTGATTTTTTCCACATGGCCTCCATTAAACAGCAAGCCAAGGTCACGTATAATTACGTCCAAAGCTTTTATAAAAAACCTATCCTTTCTGAAACAATTGACAAATGCATAATGTCTGAAACAAGGAGTCGGTTTAATAAACAATTGGTTATTGGGACTGGCACAATGGATTCTGTTAATTCTTTCCATGGTTCTGTTTGGCAGGATGAGGTTGATTTGACTCCTCCGTCTGTTTTTAGGGAGTCTCGGGGGATGTTAACGGCTCAAGAGGGGAAGATGCCCCTTAATGTTTGCATCAGTTCTAGGAAGTTTGCTTTTGGGAACATACAAGAGTTGCTGGACAAGGCTTCCCGTGGCAATTATCCTTTAAAAATTCACAAATGGACAATACTGGAAGTTACAGAAAAATGTAAAGAGAAGCGTTCTGGTGAATATGGTGTTAATTATTATGTAGATGAGGAATTGTTAGAGGCGATAACAGAAGATCAGTTCCTGGCAATAAAGGAGCCGTTTAGAAGGGAAAGGTTTGGCAAGGTAGTTGGATATAAAAATTGTGGGAAGTGCGGAATCTTTTCTTTTTGTCAGGGAAGGTTGAAAAAGCAAGAAGAAGATAACAAATTTTTGCAACCGATTGAACAAGTTAGGAATCTATTTTTTACTGATGATCTTTGGTTCTTTTTATCCCAAAGGCTTAACCGAAAACCTTCTTCTAAGGGAACGGTCTTTCCCATGTGGAGTGAAGAATCTCATGTGAAATCTTATGAAGAAATGTATCGTATTCTAACTGGTGAGCCGTATAAAGATGGGGAATCTTTAACATTAGATCAATTAGTTACAGAGTTTGAAAAATATAATTGTCCTGGGTATATCGGGGTCGATTTTGGGTTCAATTGCGCTGTTTGTTTGTTGGCGTTTGTTGATGGCTCCGATAGGATTTATGTCGTTGATGAATATGTATTTTCTGGGGGCTCTGACGCTGATTTTGCGTATGCCTGTAACAAAGAGTGGGGGGCATACTCAAAGCTTATGACAAAGGGGTTCCCAGATATTGCTAGTCCTGGCGGGATTAAGGAGTTTGCTAAATATTTCCCTATGGTTAAAGATGACAAAGAATACAACAAGATGAGTAAGATCCCTGAATATAGGTCTGGTTGGATAAGGAAAATGTTGAAAGGCCCTGGGACTAATTTGGTGAGGCTTTATACGAGTTACAATGTCGCAAAGCTCAGGGAAGAAATGCCATTTTATCACTATAAAATTGATATAAAGTCTGACGAACCTAGTGATATTATTGAAAAGAAAAACGACCACGCAATTGATAGTTTGGGAAATATTTTGGTGGGGCTGTTCGGTCTTACAAATCAAGAGGTTACAGTAGCTTTAGATTCTGGGCTCGATCATATCGAAAGTTCTTTGCCGATGAAGGCCCCTACAGCGGTTGAATTGGCAGATTTTGCTGGCAGGGGTTCTGAGTTCGTGGCAGAACGCGTTCCAGAAGATAACGATGTTTCTGACGGTGAGGTTGATTTTGATTTTGCTTAATAAAATTATTGAGTAAATATTATATAATATATGGATACTATTAAGAACGGAGGCTAGTAAATGTCGACATTAAATTTTTATTTAAAATTGTATGGGTATAGCGACGAAGACGACGTTGTAACGCCACAAGAGCAGGATTTTAATTGGACTAGGGACATAAAAGATATTTCAACGACCCTACAAGGGGATATGACCTATACCCTTTCTGGTTCGGGAGATACAACAATCCCGCTTCCAACAACTGCGATTAACTTTTTGTACATCGAAGTTGACGGTACTGTCTATTTGAAGTTGAACGGTGATACTGGGATTACCCAAGTTATTTCACCTTCTGAGGCTGGAGAGAGGGACGGGCTTTATTTTAAGCGCGGGAGTGTAACGAGCATAGTCATAACAGTTCCTGGGGCCGACGATGTCAGTGCTAAAATTATAATGGGAGTGTAATACATGTTTGAAAAAACAAGAAATTTATTTTCAAAGACGTACGAAATTGTAGAGGGGAGGCTGGACGAATATATTTTGAAGGCCAGGGCTTCTTCTTTTGACAATTTAGAAAAGTACGCTATTGATTTTGAGGAAGATGAGAATTCCTTGGGCTCTGCTCAGGGTTGGTTGGAGAAATATTCCTACATCAATTTTGATTTCCTATACCAGATGTCTGTGAATAGTGTATTCACAGCTATCCTTTTAAGGAGAGTCAACGAGATTGCTTCGTTTGCTCATCCTCAAAGGAATAAGTATGAGCCAGGGTATATGATTAAAAAACGTGATGAAAAAGAGGAAGTAAACGACAAGGAACAATCAGAGATCAAAGAGCTTGAAGAGTTTATTTTTAACACTGGAATGGAAGAGGGTAGAAGTAAAATAACAAGAAACCCAAAGAATTTTGAGGAGTGGGTGAGGCTCACCATAAGGGACCGATTAATTTATAACATGTTAGCCACAGAGCGTGTTTTTAAACAGGTTCAAAAAAAGGAAGATAAATTGCCAGGGCTTCATTCTTTTTATCATGTTCCGTCTCACAGCATCAGGTATGCCGTGAACACAAGTGACGATAGCAACCTTGGAGACGCCAAAAAGATTAAAGAACAAATAAAAGCTTCTATGTTAGACAACGTATTCACCAACAATCCTTCTACTCGCACGGAAATCCAAAAAAGAATTACAGCCGAAGACATTTGGTACGTTCAGTTACATCATCAAAGGATTATCAATGTTTTTAACAATGAGCAATTGGTTGTCAAGCAAGGCAATTTAAATGCGGAGCTTGATAATAACGGGTACTCTCAAGGTGAATTAGAGTTGGCGGTTAATTTGATCAGTGCTCATGTGTTCACGGAAACTCATAACCGTCTTTATTTCACACAAGGATTTTCTAATAAGGGGATTCTGGTTATTAAGCAAAGCATGAACCGTAAAGTAATGGAAAGGTTTAAGCAACAATTCCGTCAACAAATGCAAGGAACGGCAAATGCGTTTAGGGTTCCTATTTTATCTGGGACAGATGTCAGTTGGGTCCCCCTTCAGGCCAATATGAAAGATATGGAATGGGAAAAGTGGACTAACTATTTGATTAAATTAATTACGGCTATTTTCCAAATGTCCCCTCAAGAAATCAATTTTGATATTTCAAAAGAAGGTTCTGGCCTTGGCGATAGTGGTGAAAGACAAAAGAGCATTATCGCTCATTTTAAAGAGACAGGCGTACAGCCCCTTTTGAGATGGCTAGAGGGTGTTATAAATAAAGAAATTGTTCGTTACTATAACGAAGACTATTATGCGAAGTATGTTTTTAGGTTTGTCGGCATAGATAATGAACAAGAAAAAGAGGAAGTCGAAAGGCTTACCAAAGAAGTTCAATTTTATAAAACTGTTAATGAGGTGAGGAAAGAAAGAGACTTGGAAGAATTGAGTGAGGGTGGAGATATTATTCTTAGCCAAGTCTATCTCCAAGCTCAACAATTTGCTGAGATGGGTGAGGGTGGTTTTGACGGAGAGGGGCCTGTTGATCAATCAGAAAAGCAATCTTCTAGTGACAAGACCCCAGAGATGAAGGATGTCATGTCTCAAGACCCTGGAAAGGCCAAAAAAGCAGTTAAGAAGTCGGTCGCAAGTCTTTCTAATAAGCTCCATAAGGTCGAGTGGTACAATAAATGAGCGTCGTAAAGATTTATTGCGAACATGGCGAATGTATTGAAGAGGTTAAAGAGGAGCTGATAAAAGCGTTCTCAAGTAACATGGATGCGTCTGATCGTTTTGCAGATCCGCTTATGGAAGAGCTGTTAGAGGAAGGTGATAGTTGGTATAATTTTTATTTTTTAGAAATGGTCAAAAAAATTATCGAGGTTTTATCTAGCGATGTTGATTAACAAAAGCAAGAGAAAAAAAATAGAGAAAACAATTGATAAGTTTTTCAACGCCATAATCTTCAAAATTGCTGGCTCAAGTGAGATTACGGCTTCAGAGCGTAAAGAGCTGGAAGAAGAAGGCATTATCGGGATTTACGAGGCGCAAAGGCCCTACTCCGAAGAAGCCTACTACATCGGTAGAATTAGGAACCCGTTGGCTGGCAAATACGAAAAAAGCGATTTAAACAAATTCAGAGTTTTTGACTCTAGGAATTACGTCCCTCTGGGTGAAAAAGAAAAGTTCGCCATTGCCAACGCAAAAGAATCTATGGGTGTTCACATAGCAAAATTAAAGGCGAATGTAAAGGGCTCTGTTTTGGGTTCTATTGCCGATGCCAATAATGATTTCGCCCAAAAAACATTAATGCAATCGCTTAGTAGCATAACAGAAGACAATATAGCCAAAAGAAAAGGCGTTAGGAAATTGGCTGTTGATTTAAGAGATGCTACTGGTGATATGAATAGGGATTGGCAGAGGGTGGCTTCTACAGAATTAAGTTCTGCTTTCAACAACGGGGCCGCAGATGCGATTGCCGCAAGGAACAAGGGCAAGGACGCGGGGGAAGTTTTGGCATATAAAATTGTCTCAAAAGATGCGGCTTTATGTAAGTATTGTAGGGGGTTCTATTTGATGCCTAATGGTGAAAACAAAGTTTATAAGTTGTCACAACTAAAGGCCAATGGGACTAATTATGGGAAGAAGGCTTCTGAATGGAAGCCAGTGATCGGTCCGACTCACCCGAATTGTTTTATTGATGGGAGGGTAAAGGTTTATACTAGTACTGGTTGGAAACAAATAAGGGATATAAAAATTGGGGAATTTGTTTTGTCTCATAAGGGTAAATTTAAGAGGGTTATCAATACAATCCAAAATCAGGTACAGCAAAATCCTGAATTGTATTCAGATAAATACGGTGGAGATGTATACAAAATTACATATAATTTGAAGAGAGTTTTTGGTGGTAAAAATAATTTAAAAAGAGTGTTAAAGGTCACCCCCGACCACAAGTTTTTAACACAAAGGGGGTGGATAGAAGCGCAAAATTTATCCAATAAAGATGAATTTTTTCAGCCGTATTTTGTTTCTGATTGTTGTAATGACGATGTGATATTCCTTCCTTATGGCGAATGCAGTGGCAAATGTAAATGCGTAAAAAGGGGAAATTGGGTGGTGGGGAACAGAAAGGGTAAAAATACGGAGGAATATCGTCAAAGGGTTAGAGAGCAAATGGAGAAAAGATACGAAGGGTCTTCTTTGAAGTTGAATCATGGTGACAGATATGGGTTTGATAATGGTGTCGAGATTCTATCGGTAGAGAAATTCAAACATGGAAATTTAAAACATGGGAAGTATCGCGAATGTACGCTATACGATATAACCGTAGAGGACGATGAGAGCTTTATCGTTGAGGGAGTGGTTTCTCATAATTGCCGCTGTACGTTGGTGGAATTGCCTAAAGGTTGGGGGTTTAAAGAAGGGACTCAAAGGCCGACTTTCGAGGGTATGGATTTCAACATATTGAAAGAACAAAAAACAAAATAAAAAAAATAGGGGGAAGTATGGGCAGACCAAAAAAGGAAAATTCTTTAAAAGGTCAGGTTTTAGATCCTTTAGAGGAAGAAGAGAAGAAATTAGAAGCTCAATTAAAAAAGGTTCAGACTTGTAATAAGCTGATTAAAGCACAAAATCCTTTTTCTGTTGACATCCCCGATAAGGGGCTTCTAGGCTCTTTAATTAAAAATTTCAGGGAATTCATCAAAACTCAGATTTTGTTGACTCAAGAGGGCACAGACGGTGCTTCTCGTGCTTGTTGCCCTGCTTCAGGGAGCGGTTTCAGCGATGAAGAGGTGAAGACGCTAAAAATGTTTGCTAAAAGAGCCGTCAGTGTCGCCACCCCAAATAAAAAAGAGAAAAAAATAAAAACAGGGGTTGATTTAGAGAGTGGTGATAGGCTATTAATAAAAAGTAAGGCGGTTTTTGATAAGGGGGTTGAAGGTAGGGTGTTGTTGGCGGCTGGGGAGAGAGTTTTCTTTAACAAAAGCATAGATAATGATTTGATTTTGGTGATTGATGAAGAGGGCTGTGAAGGCAAAATCAGCAAAAACAAAGTAGTGAAAGAGGGCTCAGATGTGTGATAAACAAATACAAATTGGCACTAAAGTTTTTTATGTTCAAAGGGACCCGACCCTGGAAAAACACTATTGCTTTGGTTGCGCCCCTGTTGTTGAAATCTTTACGTACGATTCAATAGAGGGGGTTGGGTCTTTTGATATTGATAATGTAGAAAGGGTTATTGTTGAGGTCGATATAAATGACAATGGGGAAACAGAGTACAGGTTAGATTTGAACAAGGAAGAATTCATGTTGGAAATTACTGATTATATCATAAGACTGAATCAAGTAGTAGGAAATATTTAATAAATAAAAGAAAAGGAGAGCAAAATGGCTGACAAGAAGAAGGGCACAGGCACAGTTGTTAATGGTAAATTTGGTGGTGGCAATGGACCTAAAGGGCCACCAACCGACGCAATGGGGCAAATGTTGCAAATGGTTCGCTCACATGAAATCGGACTGAAGATGATTGCCAAAAAAATAGCAGAAATCGAAGAGGGCGTTTTTACTAATTCCCGTTACCATGATTTGATTACTTTGTCTATCAAAGATGTTGTCTTTGAAAAGCTTGGGGTGACTGAAAAAGAATGGGATAAGATTGTCGAAAAAACTGCCAAAAAGATTGGTGAAAGCCAAGAAGAAGACTTTAATAATAGGAATAGCTTGTTAAAGGTGGACCGTGTCGCAAAGGATAAGGATTGGGTTATGGTTTCTTTTGTTGGCAAGATTGAAGGTGAGGCATTTGATGGTGGCTCCAGCAATGGGACTCATGTGGTTCTAGGAGATAAGAAGTTTTTGCCAGAATTGGAACAAAGTTTAGAAGGCAAAAAAGCTGGTGATGAATACGACGTTGAGTTGGTTTTCCCTGAGAGCTATGCCCCTAATTTGAAGGGGAAAAAGTCTGTTTTTTCTGTTAAGGTGATCTCGGTAAAAGAAAAAATTGAGCTTGTAAAAGGGCCAGAACCAGGACCTAAAGAATAATAGAAATTTTAGTCATATTCTAAAAACACATTGGTGGTTCAAGATGATGCATTGTCCTATTTGTGGTAATAGTGATGGTATAATTAAGAATGGGTTTAATAGAGGGACACAGAGATATAAGTGTATATTTTGTGAGAAGGGTATTTCTCCTGTTATCTCACATGATGAAGAAGTTCTGGAGCAAAACGTACGATTCAAAAAGGATGCCCAACGGTATCAAGACATAAGTAGGATAGAGCGTAAGTCTTTCAGGGAACAGGCTAGGATCGAGAACTCCCTTTGCGGATACAACAAAGAGCTTATCCAAATATTGAACCAAAAAAATCTTGGCCACCTCGTTAAGTCTCATGAAAATGCAGATGGCAATGATGCCGTTGCGATTGTTCATATTTCTGATACTCATTTCAATGAGTTGGTAGATTTAGAACATAATAAATATGATTTCGTAATAGCCTCGAAAAGGCTTCATAAATTTGCCCAAAGAATAAAAATGTATTTGGGCCCATTGAATATAAAGAATGTTTTTATTGCTTTGACTGGCGACCTTCTTAACAGCGACAGAAGGTTAGACGAAATCCTCAATATGGCCACCAACCGTAGCAATGCAACTTTTTTGGCTGTAGACCTGCTCAAGAGTTTTATCTTGGACCTGAATGATTGTTTCAACTTGTCTATAGGTTGTGTTTCTGGGAATGAAAGCAGGCTAAACAAAGAAACTGGGTTTACAGATATTTTGGCTACTGATAATTATGATTTCACAATTTTTAATATTTTAAGATACGTTCTTGGTAATTTAGAAGAAGAAAGTGGTATCAATTTTATTTCGGGTGACCCTGTTGAGTTATTGGTTAATGTTGCGGGTCAGCACGTCTTGTTGACTCACGGTTTGAATATGGATAAGGACATAGAAAAGAAGGTCCAGCAAGTTGCGGGTAGGTATTCGGCGCAAGGCCAGCAAATTGATTACATGATTTTTGGCCATACCCATAGTTGCAGGATCGGGGACATATATTCTAGGTCTTCCAGTTTGGTTGGCTCTAACGCTTATTCTGAGCGTGGATTAAATTGTAGCGGCAGGGCTAGTCAGAACGTCTATGTCTTTTATGGAGACGGTAGTAGGGACGGAATAAAGGTAGACCTACAAAACACAGAGGGGGTTCCTGGTTATCCTTTAGAGGTGATGGAGGATTGTTATAACCCCAAAGCCCCTTCGAAGAATTTGCAAAAACGAACCATAATGGAAATCGTTATATAAAAAAGGAGGATTGACAACATGCCCGCTCAAAAAAAGAAATTGCCTAAAAAGTGTAAAATCAACAAAAAGAAATATCCGTTTGTGAGGGTAGAGTGGGTTGATATTAATTCCGATTCTGGTTGGGACGATATCGAAACAATCTTATCTGACGAGCCCGCAGATTGTATTTCTCATGGCTGGCTTTTGTTGAAAAACGATGAGAAGGTTATCATCGCTAGCTCTAATGCTGATGATGGTGACTTTGGGGACAGAACCGTGTTCCCTGCCTCTGTGGTCAAGAAAATAGAACAAACAAACTTGAAAGAGCCGGTATGTTAAGGTATAAGGTTAAATTTTACGAGGGTTGGTATAAGACGAGGCAAAAGAAAGCCAATAAAGATGGGGCTATTTGTTACGTTGAGCACCATTTGAATTCAATTGGTAATGACAGTTCTATCAATTATGGGATGGTTATCGTGGCGACCAATGCTTCTGAAAGAGGCAAAAGTTGGGCAAAAAAATATTGTGAAGGATTGTCTTTACTTTTTGAAATCCCGCTTTATAATCGCCACGGGATGAATATTGGGGGATTTGATTTAAGAGGCAATAATAATTTATTGTTCACTTCAATGCCTGCCATTCTGGTAGAACCCTTTTTCCTGACTAATCAGGAAATACAAAAACAACTGTCTAAAGACTTCCATTTGACCGTTAGTAAGTTAGGGGCTGTCTTGGCTATGTCTATTATAGATCAGTTTCCCGAGGGCGGTCTGGTGGCGTTCAGTGTGGGCCATAAGGGCAAGCCCAAGCCGAGTGATAAAGATTTGGGTAAGGTTATAAGTTTTGAATTACCCAGAAGTCTGTCTTGGTTTTATAAAATTTGGAATAAGATTGGAGGTTCGAGCGAATTGACAAGAAAGTATTATTTTGCAGAGGCTGAAATATCAGAGCTTGCGATGTTGAGGGCTAAAACAATTTTAGAAGGAGTCTGAGAAACCATAGTTATATTAATGTAATAAAAAAAAGGAGAAGAAATGAAAAGAAAATTAAATGATAAGCCGTTGGGTGGGGTTTCGGAAAAAATATACTCTACCATTAAAAAACGACCTTCAAAGGGTTGGACTTTGATGGAAATGATTGACAAGCTTTGGGATGATGGCGTTGAGGCTCTCTATGGCACTGTCTCTGGGCGTTTAAGTGATTTAAAAGCGAGTGGATATGTTAAAGCCGCTGGTAAGAGAAAATGTGGTGAAACCGGATACAATACTAGTTTCTATGTTCCTGCGCAATAAATAAAAAGAAAGACTATGGTTAATTTAAACAAAAAGCATGTCTATGATGGCCTGGGAGAATTAGAAGCTTTTAGGCGGGTGTCGATTTTAAGGGGGTTCCCTGGGATCGATGCCCGCTTTTTGTTTTCTGACGAGGACAAGGTTCTTATCGGTAGAGTCCCAATAGAAGATTATTATTTGAATTATGAGGAACAAATTTATCAAATTTTTAATAAAAACAAAGAGTTGTTCCGTGGTTTCGAGCTTTTTGGTATTGTTTCTGGGAAAGAGATTTTGAAACAAGATCTAGTAGAAGAGGATTTTGTGTTCTTTGTTTTCGCCGCCTACAATCATTTCCTTAAAAAATGGGTTCGGTATGAGGATTTAAAAAGGTTTGAGTGTGACCTGTTGAGGATTTGCCCGAAAATTGGGGATTTTAAAAACGAATATGATGTGATTAAAAAGGAATGTTTAGGGGAAGACGTATTTACTGCCTTGCTACAGCCTTATCCCGATGATTTTATCACAAAAAAGGATGAGCCTATTTTTGTAGAGTTCCCCAATCACGTCTATAGGGAAACCAAAATTGATTACAAGGCAAATCCGTCCTTTGTTTATTCTGATTTGAGAAACAATTTGGAATTTTTGTTCGACAGAAAGCATTTTCGTAAATTATTATCAGATTTTTCTTTTAAAAATGAGTTGAATGGTATAGAGAGCTTAAAGGGGGAGCATCTAGACAAATTAAAATCTTTTTGTGTTAAGGTTCTGAAGTTAGAAGAAGACCTGTTGGGGGCTCGTGTTAAGACTCATTTTGAAATTTTCGAAATAATGATTTGTCTACGGGTAAGGGAGTGGTTTTTGGATTTTTTGGTTAAGGGGATTATTTAAATAACGTCAATTTATAACTAAAATATTGGTATGAATAAAAAAAAGATAGTCTATTGTTTACTTTGTTCTGTTGTTTTGTTGTGTTCTTGCCCTTCTTCTCCTCATGAGAATGAAGAAGGTCTATTGCTTAATTCAGAAATTAAAAGCGTTGGCCAAGTAATAAGAAAAATGAACAGCGGCCTCAATGAAATGTATGTCGATAGCTTGGCTTCTGAGATCGTTGACCTGTCGAGTCAATATGATATCCCAAAAGACATTATAATAACAATTGTTGCTCATGAGAGTAGTTTCGATCCGTTTGCTACCAATCCAAGGTCAAATGCAACAGGGTTGGGCCAAATCATTCCCAAGTGGTGGGGTGAAAAATATAATTTTACAAAAGAAGATTTGTTTAACTGGAAGATCAATTTGGGAATGACAGTAAAGATTTTAAAAGAATTAAGGTCTAATTATGGACACCGTTCTAATTGGATTGTCAATTATTACAGTCGTAAGCCTTCCGTTCAGAGATTAAGATATTATAACGAATGGAAGCGTAAAAATAGGTATGTAAGGTATCTATTGGTTCAAGGGGATTAAGTATGTACGCTCAAGACGAAACAAAGATGGTGACGATTGATCACTATTTAGAATATTTGGAAGAAATAGAGAAGAAATTAATTAAATTGGAGAAGGAAAGAAAGAGAGTTAAAAAAATAATCAAACAAAAGGGAGGTTGAAATGGGGGAGGTCATCTTTGAGGAAGGGGCAAAAGCCCAACCACCATGTAGTTATAATTGGAAAATACTGGTTGCGAGTGGGGATGTAAAGGACATAAAGTTTTCGTTATCTCATCAGTTCTTGGATTTCTCAAAAAGCCGTAAAGACAACAGTTTCTTGGACTGGGAGAAGAGACTTCAAGAAATCCAAAAACCATATATTCTGGCCGTCGGCAATATCAGAGAAGAGGTGCTGGATAAAGTAAAATCTTATAAAATTGCCAAATATTTAGATAAGAATGGTCGGTTACCCAAGGGTTTTAAAAGTAAAAAGGCCAAACTGCCTATCCATGAGGTCTACGGTCTTTTTTCGGAGCAGTGTCTATAGGGCCCTTTGTTGATAGGCCCTAGCGGGGAGGCATTTTTTTTTGTTTTAGTTTGTTTTGCTCTTTACTTCGTTTCGTTTTTGTAGTATTGATTCTATTCTTATAATGTAAAATTTAGGGAGTTTAGGATGAAAATTCTATATGTTACAGATCTTCACGGGGACTATAAGAAATACAAAAAGGTTTTAGACATCGCAAAGAACGACCACTATGATGTGGTTGTGAATGGCGGGGATATGCTCCCCAAGTGTGCTGGCGACATGCATAAAATTCAGTCGAATTTCTTGTCTTGGCTGGGCACCTCTCACTTCCCAAAATACAAAGAAAACAAAATTTTTTATTTAGGTATGTTGGGGAACGATGACTTAATGGTTTTTGATAGCGACTTCTGTTCTTTGGAGGGGAGGAACCAATACTTCAAGGATTTGTCACAAAGCAAAGTTACTGTTGGAGGCATTGATTTCATAGGCTGTAATTATGTCACCGATTACCCCTTTCGTTTGAAAGACAGGTGCCTGAGAGACACAAAGGAAAGCCCTATGTGTCCCCAATATGGTGGCGGTTTATATTCTGAAGTCGACGGGAGTTTTTACAATATAGAGGATTGGCCTGAGGCAATCAAGAAAATACCAACGCTGAAACAGAAGCTGGATTCTTTGCCTGTCTCGGCTTCCGATAAGGTCATTTACGTCATACATAACCCACCCACTGGGTGTGGGCTTGATGTACTGAGAGATGGCAGTTCTGTTGGATCTAAGTCGGTTTCTGATTTCATTATGAGGAAGCAACCTCTTTATAGTTTGCATGGTCATGTCCATGAGTCTCCTGATGTCTCTGGTAAGTTTTATGCCTATCTAGACAATACGGTCTCTATTCAGCCAGGGCAATTGGGGCTGAGTCACTTAAGCTACGTCCGTATTGACATAGGGAGAGAAAACCATAAGGAACATAAATTTGACGCATATGTCGTCCCTGTTTGAAATGGAGGAATTATGGATACAGCAAAAGTGATAACAAAGGAATGCGACGCTATTAAGGAAATGTTGTTAGACAAGAACCGTAAGTACGGGGATTCCGCTATACATCCTTTGAGGATTTTTAGTGATTGCGACTCTATTGAGCAAATCAATGTGAGGATTGATGATAAGCTTAGTAGGATTTCTAGAGGCTGTAGGGAAGGGGATTCAGAGGATTCTGAATTTGATTTAATTGGGTATCTAGTCTTAAAGCGTGTGGCAAAAATAATAACGGGATTCAAAAAACAGGAATTGATTTTTTAGTAGAGGATGTCATATTATAATGTCAGTGGGGTTATTCTTGGGCAAGATTAAAGATAGAATTTTAAGTCATTTCGGTTATTCACAACGGGTTTTATTGAATGCCAAAAAATTTGAAATAGTTGAATCAATGTTGATAGGATTGAGTAGAAGGCATCCTCGTTTATATGCTTTTCTAATCAAGCCGTTAAAAGACAAAAGCTTAGAAGAGCTGGAAAGAATTGAAGTCAATGAGCGAAAAAGAAAATAAGGTTATGAGTAAAGAGGCATTGTTAAGAGACAAGTTGAAAGATCCAATTCAAATGCCGCCTGTTACTTCTGCTCCTGGGACTCTTTTGTTGTTACATACGGCACAACAAACTTTAGACGTCTTTATCAAGGGTGGGTTTGGGCCTCCTGATTCTTTGGTAGATGTTTATTTGAGTTGTAAGAAAAAATATGACAATGGGGGATTATTAACGGAAGAAGAGGGCGGGGAGTTGATCTTTCAATTGAATAGTTTGGCTTTTTTGTCTAGCTTATTGGAGTCTGAATTTTATTGTAATTAAAATAGGGAGAGCTGGCATGCCCGATAAAACGAAAAGAAATACAATACAAAAAAGAAGAAACAAGGTTGGAGCCGAGAAGGAGCTTAGGCGTAAAAGGATGAGAAGGCGTCTTAAACAAGAAACCGAAATGAGGTCTATCAGTTACAGGCGCAAAGATAAGATTGCGTTGGAAGAGATAGAAAAGATTAAACAAGAAAACAATGCCGATGGTTCTTTCCTGGATTTTCTGAAAGGATAAGGAGAAAGTGAAATGCCGGGGTTTATGTGGATTATTGGGCCGATTTTTATTTTCGGTTTGGTCTGGTCTATCTTTTGGGAGTAAAAAAAAGGAGGGGGTTTTATGGTTTGTTTGCATTGTGGGAGTAAAGAAGCCAATGGTAATCAAAAGGAATATTTAGATTATTTGATGAAAGAAAATAGCGAGTTGCGAGAAGAGAATAGGAAGCTAAGAGGGGTTAAAGAGGCCGCCAGTAATGTAATAGATAGGTTCCCCGAGATGTTGGTTGCCAATCCAGATGGTGGGTATGAAGACGGCTTTAAGGAATTAAGAGATTCTTTACGGTTTAGACTTGACTTCTAAAGAGAATACATATAAAAGATAAAAAGGCGGTTTTGTGGATATACATTCCAAAAAAGGTTCAAAAGTAAAGTTTGCCAACCCTGATTCGGGTTACCCTCATCATCAACAAGATGCGTTGGATCATTTGGTTGTGGGTGAGGTCTACACTGTTTTAGAGACAGATGTTCATAATTTTGCTACTGATGTCTATTTGAAGGGGTTCCCAGAGATTCCGTTCAATAGTGTTTTGTTCGACGACGTTTAAAGGGGATAGGTTGTATGGGTGTGGTTTATTTAGACGTGGATGGGGTTTGTAATTATTACTACAAAGAGTTATTGGGACCTGTTGGTCTTTTGACTCCAGAGTTAAGGCCCAAACTACAAGAGCTTATTCAAGCGGGCCACAAAATTAAATGGTTGACTTGCCACGGTACTAAGGACGTCCCTATGAATAGTGGGGCTTTTGTTTGTTTTTGTGGTGTTAATCAATTACAGGTCATGATGGGGTTTGATTATGATAGCCCTAATTTCGAATATGCTGATTGGAAAGAGAATGGCCAACGTCTTAAAACTTCGGCTATAGATTTTTCTGAGAATTTCGTTTGGTTTGAGGATGGGATTCTTGAAGAAGAGGAGCAAGACCTATCCGATAATGATTGTCTTGATAGGTATTTTGAGGTTGATGAGGACAGGGGCTTAACTTGGGAATTGGTTTCTAGGGCTTTAATCAGACTTAAAGAGGGGGAAAAAGATGACTCTGAATAATGTTGTGGACGGGCTCGCTTATTTTCAAGCGGTAACCTATATGTTATTAGCAGTCCTTCATTGTATTCGGAGAGATTATCAATTAGGATTGACTTCTATTTTTTATAGCCTATCTATTGTAACCCTTTTTATTCTTTGGAGAAAATAATGAGATTGAAAGAGGACAAGAGCTCTTGGAATTCTAGTGGTGTCATGCGTAAGGACGAAAGAAACACAAAGATAGAATTTAAACAAATGAGACATAAGTCTAAAAAGAATAAGAAGAGATGGTGTCGGGGCAAGCCTGGAGTGGAGCACGACAAGGTTTGGGATAAAAAGGTCAGGTACAATCACGATTTTTGGACTTTGCTTTGTAAAAATTGCGGTAGGGAGTTCGATATTTGGTTTGACGGTAAAATCTGTGGCAAGCCCAAACCCGAGGGCGTGTTGTTAGCAGAGAGAGAAATGAGGGATAAGCGATGAATAAGATTTACCTAACAACTGATACTCATTTTGGCCATCAGAATATAGTGGAGTTTTGTGGCAGGCCCGACAACCATGAGGAATTAATGGCCAATGGTTTCAAGGATTTGTGCCCAGAACACACCCTTATTCATTTGGGGGATATCTGTATGGGGAACGATCAACTTCATCATGAAAAATATATTATGCCATTGACGTGTAAGAAGATTCTTGTTAGGGGGAACCACGACAGGAAGAGCAATTCTTGGTACTTAGATCATGGTTGGGATTTTGTTTGCAGGCAGTTCGTTGACAAATATTATGGCGTAAAGATTCTTTTTAGCCATAAGCCTCAAGTTTGGGATGGTGAGTATGATATTAATATACATGGTCATTTTCATAACACTGATCATCGAAGGAAAGAGCCTGAATTGAATAAGGTTTTGACTTTGAAACATATTCTATTGGCTCTTGAGTACAACAATTATAGGCTTTATTCTCTTAGGGATATTTGTGAGCCCATTGCCGCTTTAATGTCTGAAAATAATAAGGAGGAG
>Ga0207997_1000144_pt1 | contig 33886 bp, 64 predicted proteins | sample AntAceMetag02UKN_FD_184777 | JGI IMG/M metagenome (GOLD analysis project Ga0207997, IMG submission 184777) | Saline lake microbial communities from Ace Lake, Antarctica - Antarctic Ace Lake Metagenome 02UKN (SPAdes) (version 2) | ecosystem: Environmental > Aquatic > Non-marine Saline and... | reverse complement strand
CCGCCTTCAGGCACGAATTAACACATTAACTAATAAAAAGTACTCGCTGAAGGGTTATTTAGAGATTCAGTTGAAGACTGCAAACATTAACAAGATCAAAGGAACATTGTTTACAATCAGTCTACAGAACAACCCACCGTGCGTAAAAATAAACGGCACTGTACCAGACAAATATTATGTTGAGCAACCGTCTTTATTGGCAAAAGCACAACTGTTGAAAGATTTGAAAGCCGGAATCAAAGTCGAGAACGCAGCACTTGAACAAACTAAATCTTTAAGGATAAGGTGAGGGTATGGAAAACACGAATTTGTACAAAAAGATGTATGACGTTATGTGCGAGGTAGAAACAATAGAAAAAAATATGCAGGTAGGAAATTATAAGGCAGTCTCTGAAAAAGAGGTCTTTAACAAAATCAAACCTTTATTCAAAAAGTATAAGTTGATAATCTTTCCTGTTGACGGGGAGTCTGAGGATAACGCAACACCATATAGTAGAACATACAACGACAAAGAAGAAAAAACTATACGGGCAATTACGCAATTAAAAGTTGTTTACAGAATTGTTGACATTGAATCAGGCGAATCTCAAGACGTTGTAGGATTTGGAAACGGTGCGGATACACAAGACAAGGGAGCTGGTAAAGCGTTCACGTATTCTTTTAAAAGTGCTATTTGTAAATCGTTTATGATGTTCTCAGGCGAAGACACAGACAACACGCACTCAGACGACATTGACGGTAAAAGAGAAGAACCAATACAAGACTATGACGAAGGCTTACCTGTTAGTGGGAACATACACTATTGTGAAGACTGTGACGGTGAGATTCACGCAACAGCTAAAAGTTCTGTTGAAACATTGATTGCAAAAAGTCAGAAATGGTATCAGGCTAATTTGTGCGGTCCTTGTTCTGGGAAACGATACAAAGCGAGTCATCCTGATGAGTAAGGCAAAGAACAACCCGAAACCAACAGTTGACGACAGATGTATATTATGTGGGAAGCCGTATGCACATTTGCATGAGGTCTACGGGGGCAAGAACCGGCAGAACAGTATAGAGCATAAATTACAGGTTAGACTATGTTTAGAACATCACACAGGCAAAGAAGGTGTACACAACAGACCTAGCTTAGATGTATCATTAAAACAAGCTTGTCAAGTTGACTTTGAAAAGACTCATACTAGAGAAGAATTCATGAGGCTAATAGGAAGGAATTATTTATGATGGATAAAAATAAAGCAACAAAGCCGTATTATGAAGGATTTTTTAATGGTAGAGATGATAGTTTGTATAGTATGCCTATGTGTCCTAATTGCAAAGAACCAAGCTATAGTATGCAACGTTGCCCTTTCTGTAATCAGTTAATAGACTGGATAGACACGATTACACATACTTTGGAAAACGGGAAAGACGGCAAAAAATATTTATCATGCGAAAAAGCATTGGGAGTTTACACTGATTACTTAAACAATTGCATGGACAGATTATTATTGAAACCATGGCACTTTAAAACACACATGAAAATAATTGATTATGTTGAGTTCTTATCGCTTGCAGATTCAATATATTTATTGAAGGAGACTTTGTAATGGACAGTGGACAAGATCAAGTTATATTATTACACAAGAGTATGAACAGACTTATAATGACAGTCAAGGGCATGAAAAAGATGGGTCGGTTGTTGGCTCTGTCAGACCAAAAGTATAAGATATCCGAACGCAAAGAGTCGTTTACGCTGCATGATAACGGGGTAGCCTGGACGGCTGTTAGAAATCTGGCGTTAGGAAATGAAACAGTCGCAGAATTGAAGTACAAACGTGATAGATGCCAATATGCATACGACACACAGAGGGAACTTATTTACGCAATCAAGACAGAAATACGAATCATAGAGGGTGAAATCAGGCAGGACTTAGGAAAAGGAGGATGACATGAACAAAGTATCAGAAGCAAAAGCGAAAATAATCAGACTCTTACAAGTTGCCGGACCTAAAGTAAAAAACAGCATGTTAGCTTTAATGCTTGGACTATCAGAACGTCAAGTCAGAACGCTTGTCAGTGACTTGGTACATGAAGGGTACCCAATAGCCTCAGACATTGAATCAAACAAAAAAGGTTATTTTCTTGCTAGAAACGATGCAGAAATGTGCCACACAAGAAATAGAATGAAAGTAACTATCAAAACACATGTTGATAGAGCATACGATCTTGAACATGTAGATTATACCAAGACAAAATATTTGGAGGTTGAGAAATGAAAAAGTTTCTTGAAGAAGATAACATTATATTTAACAAAGATGATTTGATCTCCGTGATTGACGAAATACCGTGTACTGTCGTTTTGTCTGCTGATGATTATGCAACCGTAATAGAAAAACTACACACATACTTTAAAGAAACAATAAAAACGTATATGTACCCAAAAATCAGCGAACTTGTTGAAGAGTGGATAAACATAGACAGACGTATAAAAGGCTCTAATAGAGACACAAAGGCAGAAGAACAGTTTCAAGACGCGAAAGATGGTTATAAGAGAGGGGAATCATGATGTTAGATTCAATAGAAGTATTAAGAGAATCAGACAAAGAATGTCCCGACCACGACTGGGTATACATTGCAGGTAACTACGAAAAGGGTACGTACACCTTTATATTCAAATGCGGGTTATGCGGGAAAGAAGAAAGGATGGTGGTTAAAAGATGTTAATTGCTTTTATCTTAACAATGCCAAACTGTGGCAGTTGGAACGGGAAATGGACAGGGGAAGGGATATTATATGCACGGGTTAAAAGTTTTACTGTTAAGGACAAAGAAAAAACCAATGCTATTCTTGAACGGGGAGGGTACTACTACCGCTGGGATGACGGGTGGGGAGCAAACGTAAGCGTTAAGAAGATTAATGGCAAAGAAGCCACAAAAATAAGAAAAAACACAAAAGGATTTTGCGGATATGATTGGATGATAGGTAGCATAATCAGACATGGTGAAATTCTTATAGATTGAAATAGCAAAATGAGAGTTTTGTTCAATGACTAAATATTACCAATTAAGGAGGTATGATATATGATAGAAATAACATGTAACGGATATGCTGTATATTGCGATAATTGCAAAGATGTTTTTGATTTTACAACAAAAAAACAGGCAGATATTCATTCAAAAGGTGTTTGTAATGTTTGTGGAGAGAAAAGGACAGAATCTGCAATAGCTAGGGAGAGTAAGGAGGTAGAAATATGACAGTTAGAGAGATTTTAGAGAACGCACACTATAATTTGTGTGTTGCAAGGACTTCATTTAACGCTGGGTTCGGTAGAGGGCAGCTTGCAAACGTTATGAAATTATTGGAAGAGGGAAAAGACTTAGATGATGAAGCTGAAGAAGACGATTAGACAAAATGAGAGTTTTGTTCAATGTCCTAAATTATGACAGTAGAAAGGGAGAGGTTATGAAAAATAGTTACCCGAACAATGAAGGAGATTTTTGGTGCGAAAGATTTAATGAGATTCAGAGAATGGATAGAATTCTTGCAGACGACAGAATATATCAAGCAACTAGACCGCATGTTATGTATAAGCCTTTGCTATTTAAGGACGGGAATGAGTGGTGTGCATTATTGGGTAGTAATATCCAAGAAGGTGTCTGTGGGTTTGGGAAAAGTCCTGAAAAAGCATTTGAAAGTTTCGACAAAGAATTTGTAAAAGATTGTGATTAGCGATTAGACAAAATGAAAGTTTTGTCGCATGCCCAAATATTACCAAATGAAATTAAAAATGATGTGAGGAAGAAAGCGAGGGGTCAATAATGGATAATGAACGAAAAGTATTGAACTTTAAGATGAGATTGCTGCAAGCTGAGATTGCTATGCATGGCATGGTTGCAGAGAACAAGCAAAGAGAGGCATTGGGGCAAAGTATGGCCTATATAGCGGAAGATTTTTCTAAATTAATTGAAATGTACGGTATAGACCATAGTAATTTTCCTTACTTTAAAAGCGAATAACTGATTAGACAAAATGAAAGTTTTGTTCAATGCCCAAAATATGGAAATAGAAAGGAGAATTAAAAGATGGTTATAAAGAATAGGATACACAGTGAAAAAACACTATTAAATTGGAAAAAGGATGATTTAGTGGCACATTGTATTGTACTGGAACACAATGTCAACGTTATGGTTGAGCGGTTTGAGGAACAGTACCAAACTTACGTGAATATGATAAATGGCACTGTCCCTAGAGAGAGTAAGGATGGGTAAAGATGTTAGAATACTGTGATATTTGTGGAGAACCAACAGGAGGTGCAGGAAGATTAGATGATTCTCTTGTGTGTATTTATTGTGATAGAGTTATTTGTGAAAATTGCCAAGACAAATCTAATGAAGAAGATGTCGTGTGTAAAAAATGTAGCGATTGTACAAAATGAAAGTTTTGTTCAATGCCCAAAATTTACCAATTGAAAAGGAGATATTATGGATAAGGGATTTACGAAAGATATAGTGTTACTTGCTAAATATTTACGTCGTTTAGGGGTTAAATATCCAGAAGCATACATAACTGGCAACACGCTGCATGACATAGCTACAGCGGATGTGACATATTACGAACATGAGCCAAAAAACTACGATGGATTTCACTATTCGCACTGTAGAATTGACGAAAAGGGAAAAATAAGATTCTATTAATCACGATGGCGCAAAATGAAAGTTTTGTTCAATGCCCAGTATTTACCAAATGAAAGGAGAACTATGAAAGACTCGAGAAATATGTTAATTCAAGTATTAAAGGAGTATATTGAGCTATTAAACGAGGAACTGGATGCCTTAGGGGGACTTGCACATGTACATGGTTGGAAAAGCCCTCCAGAAAGGATTTTAAGGGGTCAGAAATTAAGAAAATCAATTATTGATTTATCAATTAAAAGTTATGAATAGCGATTAGACAAAATGAAAGTTTTGTTCAATGCCCAAAATTTACCAGTTAGATAAGGAGGTGATCAACATGCAGAGTAAAGAGGCAATAGGTATGATTATGTTTGTTAAAAACGTGTATATATCGAGTTTTAATAAAGAATGCCATGAAGCCCTAGCCTTAGGTATCAAAGCGTTAGAGGAAAGAGAGAAAAGGCTGAAATTGATAGATAGACAAAAACATATGTTGGCTAATACAGACGATATGGTAGACAGATTGCAAGCCCACTCTATGATATCCGCATTAGAAGGATGCGAGTATTCCGATTAGACAAAATGAAAGTTTTGTCGCATGCCCAAATTTTACCAGTTGAAAGGAGAAATGATGAGTGATGCTTTAAGGTTTATCTTAACATTTATAATGATAGAGTTAGTCTATATATTTGCATATTTCCAAGGGAAAAGGGACACATTGAGGAAACTAAATAGCCAAGTGGGAGTAAGCAGAGAGGAGAATCTATGAATAACGAAATATTAACAGCAGTAGACGGATTGTTTGCGATAATGACCATTTATTTTGCTTGTACCGTCGTGATAATTACAGTATGGTCAGCACTAATAATACGAAAATAGCGATGGCGCAAAATGAAAATTTTGTCGCAAGAGAGGAGAACGCATGAACCTAACTATCCCGCTAGATCCACGAACTAAAAAGAATTCTATGCAGAAAGCTAAAAATGGCGGGTTAATCCAAAGCAAAGCATATCTGCAATATGAAAAAGATTGCAAGTGGTTTGTAAAGAGACTTAAGCATCCTATTGATTTCAGGATTAATGTCAAGGCAGTCTACTACACGAAGATAGACTATTTCAATGGGAAGGCAAGAATTGACTTAAATAATTTACACAATGCTTTGCACGACATACTTGTTACATATGGGGTATTAGCAGACGACAACTGCACGATTGTATACACAACAGACGGAAGCTATGTAGACCACGACAAGCAAAATCCACGTACAGAAATAACGATTACGGAGGTATAAAATGTGTGAGATATTTACAGACAAGGATTATGACACTTTTAACAAAGACGTTTGCTCAACGTGTACCCACGAGTTTCATTGTAAGACAGAAGACTTATTGTTTCATGCTCATTGGAACCAGGGCTTTGATTTCCCAATAGACAAGATCAAGAGAATAGACGATATATGGAAGTGTGAGGGCTACGAACCTATACTTAAGGAATCTTTTAAGATAAACGAAGACATGTTGAAACAGCCTCCAAAGGGCGGCTGGGTAAAGAACATGTTCAAACATAAATAATTATGAAAGATGGACATTAAGGTCTTTACAAACAAGCTAATTAGTAGTATAATATATAGTAGGAATGGAGGGTATATATGAATTATCCAAATGAATTAATTTCTTATCGTGCTAAAAACGGCAAGAACGGTAAACTTTTGCCACAGATAGAAATGTGTAAAAGATTAGAATTGTCGTTAATGGCTTACAGATGGATTGAACAAGGTGTTACTAAAAATCCCAGATATGAAACAAAGGAACGAATTAAAAAACTTATAGCGGAGTAGCCATATGACAAAAAAATATTATTGGTTAAAGCTAAAACGCGATTTTTTCAAAAGGCACGATATCCAAATTATTGAAGATCTGCCTAATGGTAAAGACTATGTCTTGTTCTATTTGAAATTACTTGTTGAAAGTGTTGATCATGATGGGAACTTAAGATTTAATGAAATGATGCCTTACAATGAAGACATGCTTTCAACCATCACACACACAAATATTGATATTGTCAGGAGCGCATTAAAGCTATTAAAGAGTTTAGATATGATTGATGTTCTTGATGATGACACTATTTACATGAACGGAATACAGAAATTATTAGGCACAGAAACCTATTGGGCTGAACAAAAAAGGAAGCAAAGGGATAAAAAGGAATTGGAAGTTGTACATAGTCCTAATAATGTCCAACCCAAGTCCAACGTGTCCAACCAAGAGTTAGAGACAGATATAGATAAAGATATAGATATAGATAAATACATAGCTCTTTTTGATAACTTTTGGAAAGCATATCCAAGAAAAATGAGTAAAGGGCAAGCAGAAAAGACATTCAAAAAGATCAATCCTGATGAACAACTTTTGAAAACTATCATTGCTGCAATAGAAAAAGCTAAAAAAACAGCGGACTGGAAAAAAGACAACGGGCAATTTATTCCATACCCATCAACTTGGCTGAACTCCAAGGGGTGGCTTGATGAAATACCCGAAGCAACCAACGAAAAAGGTTTTCAAGAACGTGACTATGAGGAATCAGATATTGAAGATTTGTATATGGATCCACTTAAGGAACAGTTGAAGGAGGGATGAAATGAGCAAAAAACAAACACCGGCCAGCATATCAGATTTTGATTATTCTAATGTAGATGCAGAGGCTTTGTGCCATGAAATGAGCAAGGTGAAAATAGAAAGTATAGCAGACTGGATGAATACGTTTAAACCTTATACAGAAAAAGACACCTGTGTTTGTTGTGGTAAGTATGTTCCTGAGGGTAGACAAGTTTGTAAAGAGTGTGAGGAGAGTGTGTGAAAAACAAAGAACTATACTGGATGATTGTACCGACTATTTTATTGTTTTTTATATTTTTATATGTACCAATGGCAGGGTTAGTTATTGCAGTTAGAAAATATGACGTAATGTCAGGACTTTTCGGGTCAGGGTTCGTAGGGTTGAAATACTTTAAACAGTTTGTGAACGATCCTTATTTTTTGAGGATACTTAAAAACACGGTATTGATTAATTTTTATATGATAATCCTTGCGTTTCCTGCTCCGATATTTCTAGCCTTGATGATAAACGAAGTCAAGAACAAACCGTTCAAACGGATGTTTCAGTCAATAAGCTATTTACCTCATTTTGTAGCAACAGTCATAATCGTAGGTTTGATGATGGAAGTGTTAAGTTCAAGGGGAATGGTGAATCAGATCATTGACAAGCTAGGTTTTGACAAACAGCTATTCTTCAACGACAAGAACTGGTTTAGGCCGATGTATGTAGGCTCTAGCATTTGGGAAGGCACGGGATGGCGGACAATAATTTTCATGGCTGCTTTATCTGGAATTAGTATTGAACTTTACGAAAGTGCATCAATCGAAGGAGCAAACAGATTTCAGAAAATGCGATTTATTACCGTACCAGGCATCATGCCGACTATTGTAATATTGCTTATACTCACTTTCGGTAGTATAATGAATGTGGGATTTGAGAAAGTCTTTATCATGTACAATCCAGGAACTTATGAAACAGCAGACGTTATCACAACTTATGTATACAGACGCGGAATAATGGGTAGGGACTACTCGTTTGCAACCGCAGCAGGATTATTCAACTCAATCATCAATTTTGGTTTGTTAGTGGGGGCAAACCAACTATCTAAAAAAGCAGGGGAGGCAAGTATATGGTAACCGACTATAAAAAAACAATAGAACTATTCAAATCTTTAGGTATTGGTTTTGATGAGGGAAAGGAGCCAGGGCGAAAGAGAATATATCTACAAGAAGGACAAGAAAAAATAAAAGGATATGCTTTGTTCTGTGCTGTGTTTTCGTATGACGAAAATGGTAAATTTATAGACGTTGGAATATGGGAATGAAGATATTTGACATATTTCTATACTGCTCTTTGACAATTTTATTAGTGATTTGTTTATATCCTTTTGTGTACATGATAAATATATCTATATCAGATTCGCATGAGATAGCAAACGGAACAGTTTATCTGATACCTAAGGGGATTCAGTTTAACGCTATAGAAGCTGTATTGAAAACAAAAACAATATGGCGGGGATACGCAAACTCGGTATTGTATGCGGCTACAGGAACTTTGCTAAGTCTGATACTCGGAACTACAGCGGCGTATGTACTCACAGTCAAGGGATTCAAAGCAGGAAAATACATAATGATTTTCTTTACGGTTACAATGTTTTTCAACGGTGGAATGATACCGACGTTTTTAATCATTAAGAAATTAGGGTTACTAGACACAATATGGGCAATAGTGATTTTACCGTCTTTGTCGGCTTGGAACATTATCCTTTTTAGGACAAACTTTAGAGGAATACCAAAAGCATTAATAGACTCAGCACGTATAGACGGAGCAAACCATTTCTGGATATTTGGAAAGGTGGTGATACCTTTATCTAAAGCAATAATAGCAACGTTGGGATTATTCGCAGTAGTAGCACAATGGAACTCATTTTTCCCGGCGTTGTTATATTTAACTTCACAAGACAAGCAACCTTTGATGATGGTTCTCAGAAAATTAGTCATAACAGGCAATTTCAGAGGTGAGGAGATGATATCAGGATTAAAGGTCGGAATGAACGAGATGGGCTTTACTAGATCAATACAGATGTCAGTAATACTGATAAGTTTGGGACCTACGATTTTCGTATATCCTTTCGTACAGAAGTATTTTGCAAAAGGCGTGTTGGTGGGTTCAATAAAAGGTTAGGGGGGGAAATGTATATACTATCACAAGACAGGAGAGCAATTATAAAATCTGAGGATATAGGCACTGAATTTATAGGTAATAAACTTAGAATCACAAAGTTAGTTACAGATAATAAATCAATAGTTCTTGGAAATTATTCATCAGAAGACAGAACACAAGAGGTTATAAATTTGATATGGGGGCATATGACTTGTGCAGATTGTTATTATGAAATGCCAAAGGAATAGGAGGTGAGGCGGGAAAAAGTTTGCAACATAAAAAAAAGAGAGGAGCAACAAATGAAAAGAATTTTAAGTGTATTACTAGTAGTTCTACTTATCGCATCAGTGTTTGGGGCGTGTAAGGCAAAGGAGAAAATCGTTACAGTTACATCGATAGTTGAAAAAGAAGTTGAAGTTATCAAAGAAGTCGAAAAAGAGGTTGAAGTTATCAAGGAGGTTGACAAGATAGTCGAAGTTGAAAAGGTTATGGAACATAAGACTATAACTTGGATGATGCGTGATAATTCAATTGATTATTCAATGGATTTGAAAGTATTTGACTGGCTAGGAGAAGCAGGGAATCTAACAATCGAAAGAGTTGCTACACCGATAGACGTGTACATGGAAAGATTGTCTGTCATGGTAGCAGGTGGAGAATTGACGGATATTGTGAACGTAGGGCCTAGAGATATATTTATACCTTCAATGTCGCCGGACTTTGATTTGGCTCAAGAGATAGGACCCAAGGGAATGTTGGTAAGTCTGTCTGATAATCTTGACAAGTTACCGCATTACAAGGGCTGGCTTGACAAGTTTGAATCTTATGTAGGAGGGATCACCGCAGCAGATGGAAATATCTATTTAGCATCAACGATCAGAAACTACAACCCGACATCTTCTTTGGGTGGGGTTATCAGATCCGATCTATCAGGTACAACATCATTTGAAACGTTTGACGATCTGTATAATGTATTAGCAGAAATGCGATCAAATATGGACGGTCCTATTTGGACTAACAGAAACGGAATTCTAGACTTGAATCTATTGAGTTATAGTTTTGGAACGTCATTATGTGATTTTCCGTACTACGACCAATACAAGAGCGAATTTGTAAACACGATCGAAACAGCAAATTTCAAAGACGCTATATTGTTTTTCAAGTCTTTGGTAGAAGCAGACATATTAACACCTGAGTGGGCGGCTTATCCAGAGCCACAATGGTACACAGATGCAGGAGACGGAACATGCCAATTCTGGGTTGATAACATGATGAATGCACCAACACACAATAGATTTTTAGCAGAAAACGGGTTGTCAGGATCATTTGGAGCGTTTGTACCACCAAGTTATAACGGCACATTCTACGGCTGGGCTGGTAAATCAAGATTTTCAACAACTGGGTCTGTTATAAGTGCAGACACAGAAGCACTAGACAATATACTGGCAATGTTAGACTGGACGTATGACTTCACAAACCATGATAAATTGTATTGGGGTGAAGAAGGAATCACATACATTCAGAACGCAGCAGGAAATCCTATGAATCCGAGACCTGGAGTCACAAAAGAAGAATCGTTTGTTAAACTTATAAAAGATGTTTACGGGACGGGCGAAAATTCTAACTGGGTCAAGGTCTATGCAAACGCTGAATATTTTGACGATCGAGGAAACGACAGCACTAGGTTATGGCAACCATACGGTAAGATATATGGCGATAACGTGTACACGTATTCTGTACCACCAGTGCCGCTAAACGAATCAGAAGCAGAGACTTTGAAAGAGATAAAAGCACCGTTGACGACTTATGTACAAGAGAATATAACGAACTTCATAAACGGCAATACATCTATGGACGAGTTCGACGCTTTTGTAGCAAAGGTCAAAGACCTTGGAGCAGACACATTAGTAGAAATGTATAATACAGCAGTAAACAGATAGACATATGGAACCCGTCTTCGGGCGGGGCTCCTTTTAGGAGGGTGAAACATGAAATATCAGTTTGAATTAGAAGAAATAAAAGAGTGTACTGACTGCCCATTTTTGAACACATATGCAATTTATAAGTGTAAACTAGCACCAAATGAATGTTATCTTATATGGGGAGAGTGGGCAAAGCCTGAATGGTGTCCATTGAAAGAGCTTAGGGAGAGTAAGGAGGTAGAGATAAACCAGAAAAGATTGGAATTGATTGATAAGTACGGAAAAGAACGAGATAAAATTGATGCTATTGAACCATTTCCATCCCTTGATGAGGAACATAGTATTATATATTTACAGGGTAAAATTGACGCACTACGAGAAATTGACGATTGCGTATAATAGGTGTTTTGTTTGATGGAGGAGGGGAACAATGAACGTTATAAGCATAACCGAATCGGATATCAGAAAGGCTATAAAAAAGAATGAGGTTTCAAAAGACTGGTCTGAGGACAAAATACTGTATTGTATAGAGTTCATAAGAGAAACAGACTTTGACTGGGAAGCAATTATAAATAGTATTATCAAAGATATGGGGACAAAAACGATCTTGAACTAGGAGAAGAAATGATTTATGCGTATGTAGCAGGATTAACAGTAATAGATGTAGTGTGTACCTACATAGGTTTTACAAGAGGGTTTATTGAAGAAGCGAACCCACTCTTGAAAGGCGTGTATGAAAAAGAACCGTTGATAGCGTCTATTTGTATACTGATATTTATGATCGTATGTTTATGGCTGATATCGAAAGTAAAAAAGAAATGGGTTAAATACGCATTGCACGGGGTATTGTTTATAAAGGTTTGCATAGTCTTGTTACATGCAGACTGGATAATGAAAGTGATGTAGGAGGTGGAACATGTTATATAGAATATGTCCGTTTTGTGGAAGCCCGATGAGTACCACCATAGACTTATGCAGTTGCTGTTTAAAGTGGGTTAATAATTCTGCTTCAATAGACGTAGAAGAAACCGAAGAAGATTGATTAGTTTGACATAAGACATACACGGGACTATAATATTTATAAGGTGATTGATATGGCAAAAGAAGGAAGACCAATAAAATATACCGAAGAAGTTATAGAAGATATAAGGCTGAATATGGAAGCGTATATTGAAATGACTGATATACCGATTGTAGAAGAATTTGCTTATTCTACAGGGGTAAGAAAGCAACGGTTATATGAGTTTGCTTCTGATAGTGATAAGTTTTCGGACTCTATAAAAAGATTGATTGAAAAGAAAATAGCTCAACTTGAACGGCGTGGCTTAGCAGACACCATAAATACTACTATGGCGATTTTCTCGTTAAAGCAATTAGGATGGTCTGATAAACAGGAAATCAAACAGACAGGAGACAATACTATAACAGTTTCGTTGTTAGACGAGGATGACGAATGAACACACCAGTACGAGTGCCACCATCAATTTTCAATAAGGTTTATCTTGATTATTTGGAAGACAAAACCGATACACAAATATACTTCGGTGGTTCAAGTTCGGGGAAATCGGTGTTCTTAGCTCAAAGGTGTATATGGGATTTGATGAAAGGTGGAAGGAACTATCTTTGTATCAGGAATGTTAAGAGGTATGTAAAAGCTTCAATGTTCAATGAGCTGGTAAGGGTTATAATGAAATGGGAGCAAGACAAAAAGCTGTTCTCAATCAACTTATCAGATTTGACAATTACATGTACCAACGGATATCAGATCTTATTTGTAGGCTTGGACGATGTTCAGAAGATAAAGTCTATCCGACCCGTAAAGGGAAATATCACAGACATTTGGATTGAAGAAGCAACAGAGGTAATGGAATCGGATGTCAAGGAACTTGAAAAAAGGTTAAGAGGAAAATCAAAGGTTTCAAAGCGTATGATATTATCTTTTAATCCTATACTACAAAGTCACTGGATATTCGAGAAATATTTTAACTGCTGGGAAGACGAGAAGACCACATACAGAAACGACACGACAAGCATATTGAAAACTACATACAAAGACAATCGGTTCTTGACAGATCAAGACAGACGGCGACTGGAAGACGAGACCGATCCGTATTACAGAGACGTTTACACATTGGGTAACTGGGGTGTGTTAGGAAGCGTTATATTTAAGAACTGGGAGGCTAGGGACTTACACAATGAGTTTGTAGACATAAACGGTACGCAGACATGCATTTTAGACACATTTGATAATTATAAGAACGGCCAGGATTTCGGGTTCTCGGTTGATCCTAATGCAACGATAAGGACACACTATGCTAAAAAGCTTAAGACAATATATGTAACAGACGAACTATACGAACGTGAAATGACAAACGATATGTTAGCTGAGGCACTTAAGCCAATTATCGGCAAAGAATATATTACTTGTGATAGTGAAGACCCAAGATGTAAGGTCGAGCTAAACAAATTAGGCATTAACGCATTATCTGCAAAGAAGGGTAAGGATTCAGTTAGATTTGGTATAGACTGGCTGCAAAGACAACACATAATAATTGATGTAAGATGTCAGAACTTTAAGAACGAGATTCAACAGTACAAATGGAAAGAGGACAAAGACGGTAACGCATTAAGAGTACCAGTAGACAAGAACAACCATTTACTAGATGCTCTGAGATACGCATACGAGAGCGAATCAATGTACGGAGACGTAAAGGCAGTTAGGGCATTTTATTAGGAGGGGTGAAAGATGATTAAAGATGGAAGGGTTGTATTCGGGCCAATAGCAATGTGTGCGGCATCTACTCACACATTCAAAGAAAGTTGTATAGATTTATCTCCTGACGAATACAGCGTCAGAGATGAAGAATTAAAAATAGCTAAAGATACATACTGGGACAGATACAACGACACTGACAAGTTCGAGGTGATAAAGATATGAAATATGAACACACACCGTTGAGCAAAGATGAATGGGACTTTTCTAAGTTTGACCATAAGGAATTTAGAAGGGTTTGGAACGAACTAACAATCAGAGTGTTGGAAGAAATGAAAATAATGGGGGCGTGGATGGAGAATAAAAACAAGGACGTGAGAACATGAGTATAATGTCAGATATTATAATGCGAATAGAAGTCGGGCAAATGTCCAGGATATCGGATATCATCAAAGACCTGATAAGCGACCACAGAATACAGCATAACAGAATGATCAAGAACTACGAGAGGTACAAGTCCACAATGGAGGGTGTACCTATTTTCATGCATACACATATAGACAAAAGCAAGATCAACAACCAACTCAATAACGCTTTCGACCGAGATATCATTGACACAAAGGTTGGGTACATGTTGGGAAATCCGATTATATACGACATAGACACAGCGGTTTATACATCAACAGAGATAAACCCTGACACAGGCGAAGAAACAGAAATCTTCAACCAGGACGCTTACGACCTAGATATCCAGGTCATAAAAGACTTCAACAAGACAAACCATATAGAGCTGTTAGACAGCGAAACTTTGAAAATGGCAACTATATGTGCTTATGGCATTAGACAGCTGTATATAGGCGAAGAGGGGACGACAAGGGTACAAAGTATAGAACCGTGGGAATGTATTGTAGTTAGAGACTCTTCATTGGACGAACCCAAATTCGCAATGCGCTATTATGAGATAATGGACGGCAAAGAAACTAAGACCTATGTAGAATGGTACGATGAAACTAACGTGTATTATTTTATCTCTTCAACGCAGACAGATAAGGACACAAAACAGAAAGAAATCTTGTATGTTCCTTTCATGAGAAACGGAAAAGAATCACAACCGCATATGTTCAAAGGCGTTCCGATAATCAAGTTCGACAACAACAAAGAAGAACAAGGCGACTGTGAAAAGGTTTATTCGCTGATAGACGGGTACGATATCACGTTGTCAGACATCAACTCAGAACTTGAACAGTTTAGGCTTGCGTACATGGCTTTTTATGGGATGGTTCCAGACGAAGACGTTATGGAAAGAGCAAGAAGAACGGGTGCTTTCGGGTTTGGCGATACCACAAGTAGAGCGGAATTCTTAACAAAAGACCTGAGCGACACTGTTATAGAAAATCATCTAAACAGGCTCGAAGATAATATATACGGGTTTGCACAGTCGGTCAATTTCTCTGATGAAGCATTTGGCGGCACCGTAACAGGTATAGCAATGAAGTTTAAAATGTTTAGTCTTGAGTCAAAGTGCGTTACCTCAGAACGAGAGTTTACATCATCTTTAATGAGAATGTACAAGCTGTTATCTTTTGTCTGGAACGTCAAAGGTTCTAACATAGACTATAAAAATATAGAGTATACTTGGACTCGAAACTTCCCATTGAATCTATTGGATGAAGCACAAACAACCGTTGCATTTGCCGGACTGATCAGCGACAAGACCAGACTTGGACTATTGAGCTTTGTAGATGATGTAGGCAAAGAATTAGCACAGATGGAAAAGGAGCAAGGCGACACAATCGACCTTGACATAGAAGAACTAGAGGTAGACGAATTCGGGAATCCGATAGAGGAGGAAGAGGAGTGAAATATTTTCCAAAGGAATGCATATTGCCGTTAGAAGAATTAAAAGTGTTGTGTGAGGAATGGAAAAAGGTTTTAGGGTTAGAGAATTGGGAAACTAGCGTAGTTATACAAAGAGATCATAACCTTGATTCTGCTGGCAGATGCGATTGGCAAAACGGAGGTCAAAAAGCAGTCATAAGGATATTGGATCATATTGATTGGGAAAAAGTACATAATGGATTTAAACAGGACATGGAAAAGACACTTATCCATGAATTGTTGCATTGTAAATTTGGGATACTTGATAGTTATGAAGTAGATACCGTTGAAGACGCATTACACGAACAGATTATTGACACATTAGCCAATGCATTAGTAGGATTAAAGAGGGAGCCGAATGTCGATAACGAGTGAACTAAACAAAGCAAATAAGGTCGCTGCAAAGATGACCACTAGCATGGAAAAAGAATTAGTCGCTAAATATCGAGTTGCTAACAAAGAACTAAAGGTGATGTTCGGAGATCTATATTCTAAGTACGGTATCAAAGACAAACTGACGTATGCAGAGATGCAGAAATACAACCGTCTGAAACTGACACAAAAAGAGATTACAAAAACAATGAACGCTTTGTATCTTGACGAGAAAAGAATCTTGAATAGCGGTTTATCAGAGATGTACAAGTCAGGTTATTATCGTACAGGGTTTGCAATAGAAAAAGAGTTGCAGGCGAAGCTGAGTTATAAAACATTAGATGTTGCAAGAATCAGGGCGGCTATACAGAACCCTATATCGGGGCTGACATTGAATCAGACGCTATTAAAAAACAAAGCTCAGGTAATTAGCAAGATAAACCAGTCAGTTGTTCAGGGCTTGATGCGTGGCGAAGGATACGGGAAGATGTCAAAGCGGATTACTAAAGTATTAGGTGGTGACGCTAAGAAATCTATGGTGGTGGCTCAAACAGAAGCACACAGAGTACATAATCAAGCTTCTTTAGAAAGTATGGAACACGCAAACGACTTGGGAATCAAAACAAAGAAGATTTGGGTATCAACATTGGACGGAGACACAAGGGATGCTCACCAAATGTTGGACGGTCAAGAAGCAGACAAGAACGGTAACTTCCACAGCGAGAACGGCGGTTCGGGTCCTGCTCCTGGTTCATTAGGAGAAGCAGCTGATGACTGCAATTGTAGGTGTACCTTCATCATCGAACTTGACGGAGTTACCAACGATTTCAGACGAGCCAGAGGGGAGGGAATAATCCCATACAAGAATTATACTGAATGGTCAAAAGCTAACGGACTAAAGAAAGCAGGATAGAGGGGGGCAATATGGCAGTAGTAATACATTGTACACACATGTTCTTTGAAAAGGACGATACGCACCAAGTGAAATCATCACTTGTTAAGACGTATTCAACGCAAGGGTACAAACAGACCTCAGAGGTCAAAGACGCAAACGGTAAAATAGTATCACTGACGTTTACGGGTCAGCCACAGATATACGAAGAAGTGGAGAAACCGAACATGTTAGAGTTTAACCCAACAGGAGGGGCAGAATGAAAAAGGTAGCTGGATTGTTATGCGTACGTGGGGGTTCCAAACGATTAACCAGAAAGAATGTTCAAGAGTGTGACGGATTGAAGCTAATGGAATACCCGCTAATTGCTATGAGCAACGCATTGTGTATTGACAAGATTTTTGTATCAACAGAAGACGAAGAAATGAAAGAGATTGCTAGGTCGTATGGTGCAGAGGTAATTGACAGGCCGTGGCAGTTGGCAACTGATTTACTAGGAGATGCGGGGGTAAAGTTACAGGCACACAGAGAGATTGAAAAAAGCATGGGTGCAGATTATTGCGTGTACGCGAACGCGACACATCCGATGATCAGAGCAGAAGAGATAGACAAGATGTATGATAAACTGTTAAGTCATTCAACAGCTATCGGTATCACAACAATTCATAAGATGGAAAAGCCAGCACACTTAAATAATTACAGGGCGCTATTGCCAGAAAGAGGTACCATACTTCCTATATTCCATGCTGATAATGTGGGCGTGAATGTGTTTATAACAAACAATCTCAACGACCTGTATTTTTCGAACGGTGCATATGGAATTGTAAGACTAGATCGTGAGTTCATACAAGACATGGTTTCACCTGACGAAGAGTTGAGTGCAAAGAACTATATTGAGATGTGGGCAGACTTAGAGCTTAATAGGATACTCAAACAAACCGCAGCGGGTCATGTTCTACAAATGGGGCATGTTATACCAGAGTATGACGCTATAGATATCCATTATGAAACCGATGTAAAAATAGCAGAAACATTACTAAAATTGAGGAGGGAACGCAATGTCTGAACCGTATAAAATGCCAGAGGGCATGGAAGTAAAAGGGTATGAGGAAAAGCAAGAAGTTATCGAAGAGATGATAACTAGGACTCCAGAGGAAGAAGTCAAAGAATGGTTGGACGAGGTACACGATATTAGAATACCGCAGAACGAAACAGGTGTTGTTGATGACGGGTTCGAGAATCCTGTAGCATTGGCAAGAGTCAAAGAAAAAGCAAAGAAGATAATTCAGCAGAACATTACAAAGCTGTATAAGACGAAAATTAAACAGGTTGCAATCGTAGGTACTGCAATGACTTTCAAAGAAGCTCCTTATGATGACCCAAGTTGGGAAATATGGGGAGTTAACGACCATTGGAATCTAGTACCAAGAGCTACAAGGTGGTTTGAAAGCCAGGACGAAGAGCACTGTTCAAAGACTGCTTGCGGCCACGATAAAACTAGGGTGCGTATGGACTGGATCAAAAAAGCGCCTATTCCTGTATACATGAATCTGCATTATGATTCAGCTCCTATGTCGGTTCGATATCCTTTGAAACAAATCAAGAAATGGATGTCTGACATGGACGCTCAAGGCGATAACTATTTCACGAACACGGTCACATACATGATAGCACTTGCTTGTTATGAAGGATTTGACAGAATACATTTATATGGCGTAGATATGGCAGTCGGTTCAGAATATGAGAAGCAAAGACCATCATGTGAGTTCTGGTTAGGCATAGCCAAAGGATTAGGAATCGAATTGTACATACCCGATCAGTCAGACTTGTTGAAATGTTTAGAACGTTACGGAATGGATCAAGAGGGCGAAAAGAAAATAGCTGCACCGTTCTTAAAGAAGATGAAAGACAGACTGGCTTTTCAAAACGCTCAAGTAGGTCAAATAAACGCAAGCAGGCTAGAACATCAAAAAGAAATAAACCGTTTGAACAGCGTATTCGATAGCTACACAGGTAGTATAGAAGACATTAAACAAACTATGAAAGTTTGGGGGGAAATGTAATGAACAGATTAGAAATGATAAACGAACTAGCGAAGCATCCTGAAAAGAAATTTTATTATAGTGGAGCAATAGTATCAAGAACCGGCAATGATCTAATGATTAAATATAACAACGGGATTTGTTATGCGTTGTACACAGGAATTTTCAGCGAACTCAAAGAATATGAAAAATATGAAGAAATAAAAGAAGAACCAACAGAACAAGTAAACAGCATCATAGAAGAAATGATAAAGAGGCTTGAAAGAATGAAGGTGGAATAATGGCACATAGCGAAGTGCTTAGATGTCGATATTGCGGTAACTATTTGTTCACAGCTACAAGCGAACTTCCTTTTGATATCCCTTCAACTGGTGCAACTCTTTTTAGACTGGATCTAGACTTGAGTTGTAAGCATTGTGGGAAAAGGGGTTCGTATGGAGTTGACATCAAGTTCAAAGTTGACACGTAGTTTGTAATATGATAAAATAGACAAAAGTAAATATGAAACACAAAACGCCACGAAGAGTGCGTACTTAAGAATAAATAAGTACGTATTTTTTTGTGAAAAAAATTAAACTGTTAGGCTAGAACTGGCAGAGTGAGGAGTAACAAGATGGAATTTTCAGAAGTGCAGGAGTATTTAACAACAAACGCTAGTAAGAAAGAAGTCAAAGAATACGTCAAGGGGTTTATAACCACAGATGGAGTCAAAGGATTTCTGGACACCGAAGAGGGGAAAACACTTATACAGCCGAGAATCGATGCACATTTTACAAAGGGTTTGCAGACATGGAAGGAAAACAATCTGGACGCACTTTACAAGGTGGAAGTCGATAAGGTTATAAAAGAGAAATACCCGGAAGAGACAATAGAGCAGAAGCGTATCAAAGAACTTGAGACCAGAGCTGCAAAATCAGATGCGGCACTCGCAAGAGCGGCACAGAAAGAGAAGTACCAGAAAGAAGCATCGACAAAAGGTCTTCCTGTAGAATTGGTTTCATACTTCATCAAAGACGATCCTGAGAACACTAAAGCGGCAATGCTGGATTTTGAAACGGTGTTTAAGTCGTTAGAGAAAACAGCAAAAGAAAAAGTCTTTGAGACTTATAAGATGCCGACAGACCAGCCGCTTAAGAAACCAGAAGGATTATTCACAGAAGCAGAAGTCAGAACTATGACTACAGCACAAGTAAGAGCAAACAAAGAGAAGATAGGCGAATCAAGACTACACTGGAACAAATAATAAAAGAAGGTAGGTGAACATAAATGGCAGTTGATCATTTTATCCCTGTAATATGGGCAGCAGAAATTTTAGAAACATTCCAAACAGCAAATGTCATCGCTTCGGTGGTAAACACTGATTACGAAGGCGAAATCACAGGTCAGGGAAGTTCTGTAAAAATCAGTTCTATCGGCGAAATAACCGTTGCTGATTATACGAAAAACTCAACATCCTTGACAGTTCAAAAGCTTCAATCTTCACAGACAATATTGAATATCGATACGGCGAAGTATTTTGCTTTTGAGATTGACGATATTGATCAAGCACAAGCAAATGTTAACTTTATGCCAGCGGCAATGAAAAAAGCAGCTTACGCACTCGCAAAAGTAGCTGACACAGCATTGGGTCTATTATATTCACAGGCAGCTCACACAGTCACAGATTCAACTTGCGACAGCTTGATGATATATAACACCATTGCAGAGGCTAAACAGAAATTGGACGAAGCGGGCGTACCTGATGAAGGGCGTTGGATGGTTCTTGCTCCGTGGGTTATCAGCAAGTTAATACTCGCAAAACTGTTGACAACTGAGGGTTCAGTTAATGCAGACGGCGTATATGCAAATGGTCTGGTCGGTAACGTCCTTGGATTTGCAATATTGAAATCTAACGGATTGTATCAGACAGGAACGGCACCAGACTATACGACTCGCTGTATGGCAGGAGTTCGAGAAGCAATATCATTCGCAGAACAGATAGTTAAAGTCGAAGGATACAGACCGGAAGATCATTTCACGGATGCGGTCAAGGGTTTACACGTTTATGGCATGAAAGTTGTACAGCCTCAAGGTTTGGTACAGTTAGTATTGACGTATAGTGCAGAAACTACTTGATAAAATTAATAAAAAGGATGTGAGATATAATGGCAGGACTAACAGCAGCAATTCTAGCACGTGATTCATCCGTAGCCTTTTCACCAACTGCTTGGACTTCAACAGCGGCTACATATACATTCCCGCAACCAAGAGATGATACTTTCTTGATTTATGTGGACATGTACGCAACGGCAGCAGCTTCGGCAATATTCACAGTTGCAGCAGGAACAACTACTTCTGCATGGAGACGTGGAATCGGCACATTAGCGGTTACTTTGACTTCAACAGGCGATACAACTTATCATAGATCCGTTATCGGTCCTCTTGAATCCGCGAGATTCATGCAGTCCACGGGTAACATTTCGATAGCAGTTGCTTCAACGGGTTCACCAACAGGCGTTATCGGCGTGGTCAAAATGCCGTATTCATTCGGATAAGAGGTGATATTAAATGGGCTTAACTTTTGGAGTAGAACGACAAATATCACAGATATGGGCTGACGTTTCAAAGATTGCGGGTGGGAACGTCAGTGCCTTTAGGGCAACAGCAACTTCAACAACTCCTTTAGCGGTGACTGTAAAGTCTACGACAGGATATTGGGCGTTGCTAGATGTCAAGTTACATTTATCTGCAGCTGGTTCAACTGGATCTTTACAGGTCAAAATCGACAGTGGAACAGCGGCGGCGTATGACACGTTATTGTTGTCAGAATCTTTGACTGCGGTTACAGACATATACTGGCAACCAACAAGACCGATTGAGTTTTCAGCATCTGACGAGGTTGACATCACATGGGAATCTTCTCCAGGGTCTTCTGCTATTACTTACGGATTAGAAGCAACTTATAAGACGTTGTGAGGTTGATATGATAACTAAAAATGGAGATTCAAAAGTACAGACCAATGTTTCTGTAAATGGCAATGTAATTACACCAACGGCTTCGACCCTTACCGGTGATATTGGTGCTGGTGATGTGCTTGACGGCAAATTTGGTTATGCAGCCGATCCAGATACTAAAATAGAAGGTACAATGCCAAACAATGCAGCGGCTGACGTAGAAGTAACAACCACGTCAGGCACGACTATTTCGGCGGGCTATTACAACGGTTCGGGAGCCGCTAAATTATCAGCAGCAGAAGCGGCAAAGGTTCTCGAGGGTAACATCAAAGACGGGGTTACTCTATTAGGCGTAGCAGGCACTTATGACCCTGAATATGTAACATCAATATTTTTAGAAGACGGTACTTTTGTTGTTCCAGCAGGGGTTACGTCTCTTGATGCGTTCATCGTTGGTGGTGGCGGAAGTGGTGCCGGAGATTATGGCGGCGGTGGCGGTGGCTATACTGATACTTTTCTCGAAATTTCTTCCACTCCGGCAGGCAGCTTGTCTGTTGTTGTTGGAGCAGGTGGAGCCGGCGGCTTTCCAGGAGAAAACGGCTCAAAAAGTTGGTTCCATACCGAAGGGACCTATTATGCAAACGGCGGAAGTCTAGGCAACGAATCCGGAGAGGCCGGCGGTGGTGCTGGTGGTTCTGGCGGCAGTGGCACAGGTGGAGATGCCGGCGGTTCTGATGGTAGCAACGGAGTTGGTACTTATGCCGGAACTGGTCAAGGAACGACTACCCGAATGTTTGAAAAAACTCTCGGTCAATTATATGCCGGCGGCGGCGGCGGAGCGGGTGCTGGAGCAGGTGGAGCCGGCGGCGGCGGTGATCCAAGCCATCATGACGGATACGATGGACTCGGTGGCGGTGGTATGGGTGGAGTTGCCGGAAACGGCGGGTCGGGCATAGTAATTCTCAGATATTTAGCTTCAACATAAAAAGCAGGTGATAGAATGTTAAAAGTAAACGGAATAGATGATGTTACATCAATAAAAAACAACACTGGCGGTCTAAATGTCAACATAAACTCGGTTATGGATACCGATAGACTTTTGACACACCAGAGCCACAGAGGGCATTATTTTGCGGCGGCTGAGTATTCAACAAATGTAGCAAACAGTGTTTTGATTACACCAACTTCTTCAACGTCAGAAATAGTCGTAAACGATTTTATGGTAACAACTTCCTCAGATACTGGAGATGTGCAGATTGAATCAACGTCAACATCCGTTGGATATGGTGGAATACTTGCAAAATTGTATGCATCAAAGGCGAGCGCTATGTCTGGTAATGGTGTGCATGTTCATGTTGGGGTAGGGGCTTCTTTAACGGTTACGATAACCACAGGAGCAGCAACTTTTGTGGCTGTAGAATATGAGGAGGAATAATGATAGCTACTAAAACTGAAATCAAAGCGTTTTTATCAATAACCTCAACTTCACAGGATAGTCTTATTGATAGGCTTATTCCTGTGATTGAAGATGACATCAGAGAGTATTGTAATAATGATTTCAGAGACGAGAATGTATATATGCAGAGTTCGGATATTTCGTTCACTAGAAACACGACTAGTGCGGATACTATAACATACGATGGTACAGGCGACGGGTTTATTGATTCACAGTTCAAAGCAGGTCAAACGGTTAGGGTTCAAGGATCGTATAATAACGATGGTTTCTTTGAAGTCGAATCAGTTTCATCAACTACTTTGACTATGTATTCAACAACCTCAAGACCTTACTTTCAAGAGATGGTTACAGAAGACGAAGCCTTGTATATCGTGATAAACAAAGTGAAATATCCAGATGCTTTAAAGTTCGTGGTTTCACAAATGACAAATTACAAATTGACGAATCACGATTATGCTTTGACATCTGAAACTGTGTCTAGGTGGTCAGGAACTTATAATACACTAGACATGGCGAGCGGTTATCCTAAGGCTATGATGTCAGGTTTGAACAGATGGCGAAAGCCGGTGTTTGTATGATATCAGACTTTTATGACCAGTCTTTCACGGTAACAACTCCATCAACTAATGTTTCAGCAATGGGATCACCAGAACCTACTTGGAGCGATACGGGAACTTTCAAGGGCTGGATTGACAAAGTAACGGGTCAGGAACAAAAGGTCGCCGCTCAATATTTAGGCGTAGTTACACATGTTATCGGATGCAGTTCAACCAATACATGGATACTTAAAAAGCATAGAATCGTAGACGCAGATAGTCTTATTTTCAGAGTAGTAGACACAGACAATCCAGTTAAGAGAAATCACCATTTGGAGATCCTGTTAGTTTTCAACGGCATAGATCAACTTTCAACATGAGGTAAATATGGGTTATGAATCGAACATGAACGCTTTTAACAAAGAATTTAATACCTGGCAGGAAAAAGCCTTGAAAGCTATTGGCATATTTGGTGAAGCAGAGGCTAAGTTGAGGTCGGCTGTTGATACTGGCAATTTGAGAAGTAGTATTTCTCATAAGGTAGACAAAAAAGAATTGGCGACATATCTTGGTAGTAATGTTGAATATGCTTTATTCGTTGAAAAGGGAACGGTCAAAATGAAAGCACAACCTTTTTTGACTCCAGCAATTGAAAGCAATACGAAGAAGATCGAATCGCTTGTAAACAAAATAAAGTTTGCAGGGGGCAAAAATGGCTCTGACTGATTTTATAGGTGCGATAAGAGCAAGGCTTTTGACGTTTGGATATCGTGTTTATTACGGTGAAGAAATAGACGGTGTTATAAAAGTGCCGTATATCTATTTTCAATATACCTCAACAAATGATACTGAACCCGCAGAAGACTTCATGATAGATGTTGATATAGTCGGGTACTCAGCAAAATTAACACAGGTTGAACAGATGGTTGATGCAGTTGATGGAGACGGCGATTATACAAGTCCTACGGGACTGAATTATTACCAGTACGGCACAGGTGGAAGCCCGACATTTAATTGTTATAGAGTAAGTCGGTTATCTTTACCGTCAGGGATGCAGGGCGTGGCAAGGCGACAATTGAGATACAGAGTGAGAACATATTTATAAAGAGAGGTGATTAACATGGCAGTACCTAGCGACATTATGTTAGGATATGGAGTTTTTTATTATGGCGCAGCATTGACAACAGCTTCACTAACGGCAATAGGCGCAGTACGTGGAGGCGGTGTCTTCCACAGAGAACCAACGTACAGAAAACTAGCACTTGACGGAGACTACGGATATGTCAAAGGCAGAGTCGAGATTGACGAAGAAATTGACACCTTGACAATGAGAGCTGTAGAGTTTTTACCAGCTTCGATCAATAGTTTCTATCCGGCAATGACTTCATCCGCAGGCGGGAGCGTTACGACATTAACAGGTAATATGGATATTGCAGACGGGGATTATAAGAAAGTTCAGTTTATAGGCAAGACCAAAGGTGGCAATGCTATTACCATTACAGTTGATAATGCATTGAACTTAGGGCCATTGAACTGGGAGTTTTTGGACAAGAATGAAGTGGTGGACGAACTCGTATTCACAGCGACTTCACTTGAAGCATCAACTACTACTCCAAGTTGGAAAGTAGAATTCGCAACAACATAGAAAATTTAATAGGGGGTAACATGGAGATTAAACTCAAGACACGACAGATTGCAATGATTTCAAAGCTTGTTTCTCAAATGGGGTTCAAGCTGGATTTCAAGGGCAAATCACAAGACGAGGTCGGTGCTGACATGCTATGGGGTATTGTTACTAATATCCATAAGGCAGAAAAAGAATTGTATGTATTGCTTAGTGATATGACAGGCATTACGGTTGAAGCAATTGCAGACACAGAGATTGAAGAGTTAGTGGAAGAGATCAAAGAAATATATAAGAAAATTGCAGGTTTTTTTACCCGGCCAGTCACATCAAAACGCATATAGATGTGATTGATTTGTTTGCGTCCAGGTATTCGGATATGAACTATATTATGAATCTGGACTATGAGGATGGCTGGCAGTTATTAAACAAGATCGTTGCAGAGAACGCAGAAGCAAGAGCACATGCTATATATGCGTCAACGTATCCTCATTTTGATAAAGATACATACATGACATTTGACGAGTTTTATGGGAATCGAAGTTCTAAGATATGTACATTGCCAACAGAACAGATTATCAAAGAAGCTAACGCTATAAAGGCAAAATACAGTTGGTGAAAGGTTATCATGGAAATATTTAAAGTTTTTGGTTCTGTCTTTCTAGAAGGCGGAGAAGAAACTGAAAAAGACTTAGATAAAATCGACAAGAAAGCCGGTGGTCTTGGTGGCACTTTCAAAAAAGCCGGTGGCGGAATGGTTAAGGGAGCCGCTGTTATGGGATCGGCTGCACTTGCTGTAGGTGGTGCGGTGTTTGGTATGGCAAAAAAAGCATCTACATCCGCAGACCGTGTTGATAAGTTGTCTCAAAAGATAGGTATATCTGCAGAGTCTTTTCAAGAATGGGATTTTGCAATATCTCAATCTGGTGGTTCTGTTGAAGGACTACAACCAGCAGTCAAGAAACTATCTCAAGCTGCATATGAAGCTTCACAAGGAGTCGATACTTATTCAGATTCGTTTGACGAGCTAGGGATATCTGTCACAGACGCTGATGGAAACTTAAAAGACCAAGAAGTTTTGTTAGAAGAAACAATAACCGCTTTATCTGCAATGGACGATGAAACCAAAAGAACAGCATTAGCTAATGAATTGTTAGGGCGATCAGCCACAGACTTAGCACCTTTATTTAATGCGGGTGCAGGAGCAGTTGACGAAATGAAACAAAAGGCTAATGATTTAGGACTTGTGCTTGACGAAAAGACTATAAAATCAGGTGTAGAAATGACTGATACAATGGATCAATTGACAAGGACTATAGGGGCTTTGTTTACAAAAGCATTAGGACCATTGTTGCCTATCATAAACGATCTAGCACAAGAGTTCATAAAAATACTTCCTCCACTAATGGGGTTCATAGGTCCATTGATTGAAAAATTGATGCCGATTGTTCAAGTGCTAATAGATAAATTATTGCCTGTGTTCTTGAAGCTATTAGATGCGTTAGTACCAATACTAGATCCTATAATTACGGTATTTCTAATGTTGATAGATTCGGTGTTGTTACCGTTCATTGACATGCTAGTACCTATTATAGAAACACTTATGCCGGTATTTATAGAGTTGTTTAATAAACTTATACCTGTGGTTCAACCTATCCTTGATATATTCATGGAACTTGTCAAGGGAGTGTTACCGTTCTTTATTGAATATTGGGCTATGCTTGCACCTATTATGATGCCTCTAATAGACATCTTCTTGGAACTAGCAAAAGACTTGCTTCCTGTTATGATGGGTATAATCCAGACATTGACAAAGACTGTATTACCAGTATTTCTCACCATCTTGGAAAAGGTATTCAAGATAATAGGTCCGTTGATCGAGGGAGTCGCTAAAGTCGTAGGAAGCGTTGCAAAAGTTGCTGGCGGAGCTGTATCAAAAGTCACAGGATTTATAGGTGGTATATTTGGTGGCAATAAGAATAAAGGGAAAGCAACAGGCGGATATATTGCAGACACAGATGAATACATGGTTGGTGAGGATAGACCCGAAAGAGTTATTTTACCAAGAGGTGCACAAGTGAAACCTGGCAGGGGTAAACAAGAAAAAGGGATGGTTGTTAATTTTTATGACGCAAAAGTCTTTGATCAAAGAGACGGGCGTAAATTAGCCGAACTTGTATATAGCACATGGCAATCCGGAGGAGTGGGCAGAGCAAGATGATAATAAATATTTTAGGAGACACTAAAACAGCATATTACGAGGGTGGAACAGTAGACTTGAACAGATCGTCAAAGGCTAATAATACTTGCGGCGTGACATTTGTGACACAGGCTAGTACATATTTACCTCAAGTCGGTCAAGATATAAAGGTCTATGATAATGATTCCAACCTATATTTTGGCGGTATAATAAGCAAGGTCGCTCATTCAGAGTTTACAGGCGGGAATAGCAATGATGCTCTTATAAGGTCTTCATTATATTCTGATGGCTATAATTCTATACCTGAAAGGCGAACTATCACGGCTTCATTTTCCACCTCTTATGCAGGTGACATTGTAAAATATATATTGAACAATGTTTTAAATGATGATACTTATAGTGAAAATCTGTCTACTGGTGGGAACATAGAAAACGGAGCTTATTATACTCAATATAATAAAGGAATTACATCTGTAAAAGAGATACTAGATCAACTAGCGGATGCGTCAGGGTTCACATGGTACATTGATAATAACAAAGCGTTGAACTTTGAAGCAGAGACTACCACGCCAGCAGCGTCACATGATTTAATGTCTACTGGTACATTCAAAGATTTTTATGATATGCAGATTGCAAACTCACTTGCAAATTACAGAAACAAACAATATGTAATTGGTGATGTTGGAGAAGACGGGATAGCAGTTGTAGGAATGGCTCAAGAGTCTTCTAATTTTTCAGCTAGACAAACAATTGAGGGCGGGTCAACTTGGAGTTCGGGCGTATATGGTAATGTCATACAAGATTCTAATGTAAAAACGACAGCAGATGCGGTCACTCTAGCAACAAACGAACTCAAGCAAAACAATCGGACAGGCGAACTTTCTTTCGCTTCTTATTCTTTAGACTGGGATCCACTCACAAAACTAAAAGTAAAACTTCCTAAGTATGGAATAGACGAAGATACTTATTATCTTATAACTAATGTGAACATTCAGTCACAGACACAAAATAGAGAGATAGCAGTTATAGATGCTATTGAAAAAAACGACTCCGATTTTGGCTCACAGGTCGGACTTGACAACTTAAAGTTCATGACCGAACTTGTACAAGCTGCAAAAGGCGGCGGTGCAGGGAATGTCAGTAATGCGAGTCAGAAATATTTGGTCAAAGATTATGCGGTTACTTCTACAGCTCAAACAGACGTTACTTCTACAGAGGTTTCTATCTTATCAAAGACTTTTAGTTTAGGTATTAAGTCTGACGTTAAAATATTCTTTGCTTGTTCGGGAACTTCAACAGGCGACATAGCTTTAACTCTTAAAACGTATGTTAACGGAACACCACGAACTTTCCAACCAGTACAAGACATATCTGGTAATGAACTCATGATGTATACTGATACTTTAGTCGAAGAACCAATATCAGCTTCACCAATGACAATTGAAATAAAAGGGGATTCGTCCGCTACTGATTTTGTCATTTCGTCAGGGTTTGCACATATGAACATTTTGACCATTCCTCTTATTTCTGAAACTACTCTAGTAGACGTTTCAAACTTTGTTGCTACGGTTAACGGATATTACGAAATCGATCTTACTTGGTCTAATCCTAGTTCTTTGAACTTTACAGGCGTAGAACTTTATAGTTATGCTACAACATTAGAAAACAAAGACCGTACTTGGTGTGACGCTAACGCTACTTTGGAATATTCGGGGGTATTAGAATTGTTTGACGATACGAGTCTTACTGAGAATACGGAATATTTTTATAAAATATTTGCTGTATATTCGGATAATGGAACATATTATAGTTTGGGTGTAGTGGCAAATGCAACAACAGTTTCATTATATCAATTATGGGCAGGCGGTCTAGACAATTCACCTGTATTGACGTCAACATATCCCAAGCAAGTACTATTTCTTATAGGAAGTGATACATATTTAGCCTGTTCAACTGGAGATTTTTATTTAGCTACTACAGATATTAGAACGAATGCTGAAGGATTACAATATTATGATTCCGGAAGTGATGGGACTTGGATTTATGATGGTGCAATACCCGCAGATTTTAACATAGCATCTGGTGCTTTATTAGTCCAAGCAAATTGTAATGTATATACAGATAGTGGATTGGGAACGGTTTATTTTTATAAAACAACACCATAAGGAGATATTATGAGCGTAGCAGTAAACACAAAACCGAATATGTTTTATGCGAGTAGGGAATATATAGCTACTGTTGTTGATACAGACACTTTGGCAGACGGTTTCTATGGTACGGTTTTGATAAATAAAGCTACTGCGGTTACAATAACAATGGGCGCTGCTGCGAATAATGATTTATACACAGTTAAATTTATTAATATAAATTCAGGTGTTGGAACTATATCTGACGGTTCAACCATAGTTTCTCTTGCTGAGGGTGAATCTTGTATTGTAACTTGTAACGGTTCTGACTGGTACGTACAGTCAACCTATGGTGTTTTACCATTAGGGTTCATACCTATAATGACTTCGGCTGAATTTGCCACAAAGATATCTGACGAAACATGAACCGGGTTAGTTGTTTACAATACTTCACCTACTCTGAAAGCGCCTATACTTGATGTTGTTGCATTGTCAACGACTCCTGTTGCAGGGAAGTTGGAATACTTTGGGAACAAGATGTATGTTACAAATAAGTCTTTGCAAAAAGTTTTAGATCGAACAAGTGATGTTAAGGTTGCAACATCAGTTGCCGCAGACACAACAACAGAAACAACCGTTTTCACTGCGGCTGTTCCTGCTAATTCTTGGATTGCTGGGAATATACTTAAAATGTATATGGCTGGTTCTATAAATAATTCAAATAGTGCACAGGACGTAACAACACAGGTAAAAGTTGGTGGAAATACTGTAGCCACACTAGCTTCCGTTGGAGGTAAACTCACAGACGCTTGTTGGCATATATCAGGAACTTGTACTGTAAGAGAAGCGGCCTCAACAGGGTCAATGGCTTGGCACATGGACATGGTAATCGATGGGGAAGATTCAAATGTCAATTGTGCGGTTGCTGAAATAGACACTACTGGTGCTTTAGATATAACCGTTACGGCAACATGGGATAATGCAACGGCTGGGAATATATTTAATTGTTGTATGGGATTTATGGAATATAAAAACTAGGGGGTATTATGGGGATTATAGAACGGATCGAAGAAAAGATCACAAAAAGAATAGAAGAAAGAATAGAAGAAAGAATAGAAGAAAACACGAACCATATTATTGATATGTTAGAAACACCGCCGGTTGAAGTTCCACCTGTTGAGTTACCTATACAAAAGACTATTGATTTTGAAGAAACAACAGACGTTTTGAAGAACCCATATAGAGGGGCAATGCACTACGGCGATAACTTAACTAACGATTTCGACTTTGAATTAGTTGCTGCGTATGTTTCATGGAAAGAATTAGAGCCTACTAAATATGTTTTTGATTGGGAATCGTTCGAGTCAAAGTTTAATTTCAGCAAGTGGCGTGAAGAAGGAAAGAAAATGATGATAATGTTCTATATGGACTGGTCTAAAAAACCTAAGATTCATACAGACATTCCTAGCTGGTTATATGACGAAATTGACGGAACATATTACACAAATTCTGGGGACGCATATGGCGGGTTTAGTCCGAACTATAAAAACGCTATATTGATTTCAGAACACACAAGAGTTATAAAGGCGTTCGCTGACAGATATAATAACGATGATTTTGTGTGGCTGTTCAAGATGGGTAGTGTAGGGCACTGGGGAGAAATGCACACTACCTTTTTGACTCACGGAGAAGCAGGATCTTTGCCAACGGTCGAATATACGTCATTATATGAATCTGCATATAATACTTATCTTACAAATAAACTTATCTCGGTTAGACAGGTTAGACGAGTAGGCATTGATAACGGAATGGGTTTGCACTGTGATGCGTTCGGACATGTTTCAGAATCTAATTATTGGCTTAACGGTATTGCAAACGGGTATCAAGATTGGCGCACCAAGTCATATCATCCGGCTATGCCTAGTGCTTGGGAAGCAGCCCCGACTGGTGGCGAATGTTATTCTAGTCCTCCAACATGGTTTGGTACAGAAAGCTATGAAACAACTTTAGCACAGATACAAGCAGGAAAATGTTCATGGTTCAGAATACCATCTCAAGGAGCGTTCGCACAGGGAAGTATCGAGGACATAAACTTTAAAACGATGCTTAACCAACTTGGATACAGGCTTTATATAAAATCAATAACCTATCCAGAATTTATAAACACATCGGCGGATATACAAATGACTTGGTCGAACACGGGACTTGCACCGTTTTATTATGACTGGAAAATCGAATTATCTTTATCTAGTGACGGAATCATAGTTTATTCAAAAACAGTAGATGTTGATATCAGAACATGGATTCCTGGAACATATGACATATCGACTTCAATAACACCTCAAATTGCACCAGGGCAGTATGACATTCAAGTATCAATTATTAACCCCAAGACTTTACAACCAGCGATATATTTAGCAAACGAAGGTGACTTGAGATATATTGTAGGCAAAATAGAAGTAAAGTAGACAGGAGCCATTATGAACAACGAAAAACTAACAGAGGAATTTATGAAGATGGTTGCGTCAATTGCTAGGGTAGAAGGGTACACGTCGTGTATACCGAAACTGAAAACCGATTGTGATGTTATGTTTATGCATGTACACGACAACACTCAATGCAGAAAAATCATGGAACCATTAGTTAAAGACATAAACGAAAACACTAAATTTAGAAAAAACTCTGTTAAGGTTATTTGGATTTCAATAGCTGCTGCTATTTCTGGTGTAAGTGGATTAATAATATCGTTGGTGAGGTTAAAACAATGAAAGCATATACCATTATCGTTTATTCAGAACGCAAGGAAATAAAAGTGTTTGTTGATGATTTGGGGACTATCAATGATGTTAAAATGATTGAACAAAACGGAGAAGTATATCTCAATATGAACGATTTATCAAAAGTCTTTTCATTAGATAAAGCCGATGACGATAGTTTGAGCGTATATACATATAGGGGGATAAAATGAGAGGGTTTGACTGTAATTCTAAATTATCATATGAAACCGCTGTAAAATTCAGACGTTCAGCTTTTGATTTTGTAATACGATATGTAGGGCGGTTCTCTATGAACACTCGAATAGACATAGACAAGAAAGAAATACAAAACATTTTGAATGCTGGGCTGGATCTTGGGCTAGTGCAGCATTGCCCTGCAAAGCCTGGAATTTTTCCATCGAAAGACCTTGGTACAACATACGGGTCTAATGCTTCTTTGTTTGCAAAACAAGAGGGATACGAACAAGGTAAGATTTTGTACCTTGATCTTGAAGATATAAACCCAGACTATAGAAACAAGCAACAAGACATATACGACTTTTGTAACTATTGGTATGAGAATGTATATAAAGATTTTACACCTGGAATCTATATAGGTTTCAATAACTATATGACATCGGAACAGCTTTATTATAAGCTACGGTTCAAAGACTACTGGCGCTCACTCTCACGAGTTCCCGAAGTTGCTATCAGAGGCTACGCAATGAACCAATACGGCTATGGGACGCTCCACGGTATACAGATTGACCGCAATGAGCTTACAGGCGATAAAATGGGGCGTTTTCCACCGTTCATGGAGGGTAAGACAATAGAACCAACAGAGTTTGACAAAGCATTAGATGTACTCGCAAAAGAGAAAATCACAAACGACAAAGAGTATTGGAGAATAAAGGCTTTAGAAGTTAAACATTTAGATCAACTTATTATAAATATGAAAAGTTATATAGAAAGGAGATAATCATGCCAAGAGGCGATAGGACAGGGCCAAGCGGGAAAGGGCC
>Ga0207997_1000141_pt1 | contig 34395 bp, 38 predicted proteins | sample AntAceMetag02UKN_FD_184777 | JGI IMG/M metagenome (GOLD analysis project Ga0207997, IMG submission 184777) | Saline lake microbial communities from Ace Lake, Antarctica - Antarctic Ace Lake Metagenome 02UKN (SPAdes) (version 2) | ecosystem: Environmental > Aquatic > Non-marine Saline and... | reverse complement strand
AATTTCCCAATAACCTCCTTTGTCCGGACCAATTCTTTTAATTAAATCTTTCTTTTTCATATTTTTTATATCTCTTTTAATTGTTTTTTTATTAACTTTAAGTACATTTGCAAGTTCAATCATCGTTATTTTTTTGTTACTTTCAATATTTTTAAGAATTACAGTCAATCTTTTTTTGGGGACATTTACAGGGACATTTACAGGGACATTTTTTCTTTTAAAAATTACTGTAAACAACTTACCAAAAGCCTCAAACTTAGTTTTTGGTTCCTTGCTCAAAATTAATCCTATCCCCCGTCCCCATTTTTCTATAATTTTATATTAAATCCTGATGGGTTTTTTAAATTGATGTCAACGTCGGACGTTTTCCCGTCGCTCCCGCCTCACCGACGGACAAGCCGCTCCTCTTTAACGTCTGACGTTTAGAAAATCGGGAATACCAAGCACCAAGCACATAAAGCGTTATGTGCTCGGTTCTCAAAGCTGTAGCTGAAAAATCTGCGCACTCCGCACATAATTTTATCAGATAGCTTTGGAAGTTATCCACAGGGGGAGGTTGACGAATGGTTTTAATGTATTATGCTTTTATTGTTGATCACGGATTGCAATCGTGTCCCTGAAAGTCCGAAATCTAATGATTTTGGGCTTTCTTTTTATTTTATTTAATGATAGAATAATATTGTGGAGCTTAAGGGGCTACCGTAAGGCACGGCATCCGTGGTCAACACTCGGACAGAGGGGTTCGATTCCCCTTAGCTCCACGCCAAAGGGTTTCTTATGTTTTTAAGGAACTCTTTGTTTTTCCTTATTGATTATAATTTAAACGAATCGGGAATACCAAAGCACATAATTCTATTTAATACTGTCTTTCAATCTCTCTTTTAATCTTCTTATCGTTTGTCCTCGTTGTTTTAATTTTCGTTCTCTTTCTCTTGCATCTTTCTCGGAAAGATAAGCTTCATAATAGACCAACTTATAACCCGGCTTATCCTTTTTATGCTGCTTGGTCCTTTGTCGTAAATTACCAGTAAAACCAGTATAAATATATTTTGATTTTTTTAAAAAATAAACGTAGTACATAAAATTATATAAAATTCCTTACCAAGCACATAAAGCGTTATGTGCTCGGTAAAGGTTTTGTAACTAAATTTTCTACGGTCTTCACCCTTGAGAATTTAGACAAAACTCTTTACTTACACGAGGCGGCTTTGGTGAAGCCAGCGGCTTCGGCGTCTTGTTCAGTGCAAAAATATGCCTCTCCTTTTTTAAAATCTATTTTTGTTCTGTTGTAATTGGCGCAACCGACAGTGAAATAAGTTTTGCCATATCCGTCTTTTGAAATATTGCCTTTAATAACGCATTTTGGGTCTGTTGGCTGGTCATTGGCTTCTTGAGGATGAGTGTTTGTGGATTGTTGTTTTCTTTCGCAAACTGACCAAATGCCAATGTTTTGTCGTCTTGCCTCATTGCGAGAGGATTCTAAAGTGTCCCAATATTCTGTATTTATGGTTTTCGGCATAAGTCCTGCATATCCTTTTTCTATCATATATTTATTAACAAATGTATTATCTAAAAACGGATTTTCTTCTACTACAGATACATATCTTAATAATCTTCCAAAATTATCTTTTGCTGTAAAATCTTTTTCAATATTTACATATTCCCCTTGAACAAGCTGTATAAGGGCATCTTTTGCCTCTTGATAATAACATTCTCCTTGTTCTGGCGCGTCAACACCAATAAGGCGAATTTCTATATCCTTTTCTATAATAATGGTGTCGCCGTCAATGACTCTATGAACTAAATGTTCTTCTTCTTCAAAACTTTCTGGTTCTTGTTTTTGTTCTTCTTGTTCTGAATTTAACACTTCTGATAAATCCGTTATTTCGTCGGTTGTAAAGGTGTCTATTGCGAGAACTCCCATTGAAAGTATAGCAATAATAAATACTATTTTTTTCAAATTAGGGGGTAATTTTTTTAGTTTCATGGTTTTTAACTTTTATTTTTTAATAATTTAACTATTGAAATATTTCTATCTTTAGAGAAATATTCTAAAATCGATCTTTGATTTTTACTTAATTTTTCACCCACCTTTTCACCCACCTTTTCTGTCACCTTTTTACCCACCTTTTCTGTCACCTTTTTGGGGACATTTTTGGGGACATTTTTGGGGACATTTTTTCTTTTAAATTAAATATATATTTAAATTCTTAAATACCAAATTGACCGCGTTCTTTCTTGAAGAGGGAGGTTATAGTTTTATGGAGTTTATGGAGGTCGGACCTCCATGATTTATTTTAAATATAATATCTAAACTTTTTTAGAGTTTTAATTATTAGGAAATATAAGCTTCTTCTGTTTTATTCGTTGGTGACAATCATTTGTCCAGAGTTTTCAATGCGAAGACTGTCTACAAATTTATAGGCACCCATCTGACTAGGAGCATTGAAAGGAACTGCCTTACTCTCTCCTCCATAAATATAAAGGCCTACTCCTTTAAGAGCTTTATCCTTAAAAGCAAGATTATGATTTCTATCGTCAACCGAAGTCATCAAAATGGTCACGGCTTGTCCTGGTTTAACTTTAAAACTACTGGGCTGAAAACCGTTTTCATAACTCACTTCTAAACTAATAGCGTTTTCTGCTACTTGAGCCTTTTCATCTTCCTCTAAAACCTTGGATTGTTTAGGCGCTTCTGGGGCTGAAGGAGAAGTATCTTTTGTTTCTGTTGGCTCTCCTTCTTCAGTTACCACAATTCCTTTTTCATCAATCTTACTTGCTTCAGGAGCCACTTCTACTGGTTCTTTTTCATTCACTTTAACTTCTGGAGCTACTTCCATATCTTCTAAACTCTCTGTGTCAAAATCTTCTGGAAAATAGTCTTCTTCAGCTGGACCAGGTTCTTTTTTACTTCCCAAAACAATAATTAAAACAAGAACGATGATGATAATGGCGATGATAAGCCATTTTTTCTTTTTTTCTTCCATAAAATTAACTAATTAACACAAGTTAAATTATATATTTTTATTTATTTTAAACTAATTAAATTGGGCCACTTTTCATAATCATAACGTGGAGCAGTTAAGCTATATGAAACTTCCCCAGATGATTTAGCAAAAATAATAAGCTTGGAGTCATTAACTTTTTCATACCAAACTTTGCCTTCAAAGCTAGGACTTAGAAGAACAACTAAACTATCCATGTCTTGATGAATCGTTTTCCAAAATAACCATAAATCAGAGCCTTTCTCTAATTTATCAAAATCAATTACATAGGAAAATATTTCTTGATTTTCTTTGGAGATCCGACCTCCATGAAATACGGATTTCAGGGTTATAATGCCACTGGTTTCCATTTTCTGTCCGCCGGCATAAAAAGAAACATAAGTAGCATAATCATCCCCATCGATTTCGTGAATAGGGTCAATAGTATTAACGGTTAATTTGTCAACATTAGTAACATCGTAATTTTGAACATCAATGTTCCCACTCATAGTAACGGTGGTCAAATATGAATTACTAGTCACTCTTAATTCATCATCAACTACTACTACTCCTGAATTAGAAGCCCGCAAAGTTAAATCAACATTTTGACTGGGATCACCCGCTTCAATATACATTGGCGCGTATGATTTAATATATGAGGCCGTAGGATTAGTGAATTGAAGGTCTGAAGCAATAGAAATATCACCAGCCGTGGCTAAATTAAGAGGCACATTCATTGTTATTTGTTCATCAGTAACAATCAACTTATTATTAACATCTAATAAACCATTCGGTGAAGTATATCCTGAACCAATGCCTAAATAACCATCTTGAGTAAGGGTCATCCGTTTAGCAGTAGTGTCTTGCCAAACTAAACTGTCATCCCCGCCTAAATCAACATAATTTTGCCAAACCGGGATAGTGGTTGAAAAAACAACCCCTGTTTTTTGAGTATTGTCCTCTTTTCTTACTTGAATAAAACTATCATTACCAGTTGGTGTATAAACATCTAATTTATATCCTGGAGAAATAGTGTTAATACCAACATCACCACCATATGGATTCAATAGAAGATTTCTTCCCGCACTATCACTACTTCTTGTTGATTGAATCCCAAATCCATCCCCATCAATAATTCCCATTCTTCCTTCCATTACTGTCGTTGAAGGCGAATGGATAAGTAATGAACTTCCAGTCCTTATAGCGGAATACAATGTAGCGCCATAACTTAAATCTAACAAAGCTCCTGGGCTAGTTGTTCCAATTCCAACAAGTCCACCAGTAATATAGGATGTTCCAGTAGCCGAGGAGTGGATTAATCCATTTATAATCCCGTCAGTTGAAAGATATCCTTCATCATTTTCCCACATTGAAATATCCCCTTGAGCTCCAGTAACTACCCCAGAAGAAGTAACTTTAAAAACACCTCCCACATCTAAAGTCGCAGAAGGAGTTGCGGTTCCAATTCCTAAACTACCAGTTTTACCCTGAGCATCATCGCCAGTATTAAGAGGAGCAGCAACATTTCCTCCCGGAGGAGGAGAAGCAGGCGGAGTCCAGGCCAGTACCTCATTGGAACATTGGAACATGGGAACATTAGAACATGGGAATGTCGGAATATGAGAACATGGGAATATGGGAACAACAAATCCTATAAATAATATTGTTAATAAAATAAATCCCGCACCTTTCAGTGATAAAAATGCTTTTCGCATTTTTGAAAAAAATGCATCCCTGAACAGGTGCGGGATAAAAATGCCGCCAAGGAAAATCTTTCGACTTGATTTTCCATTCATGGACAGTATTCCTAAGGTTGAAAAACAGTGTCGCCCGTTTTCCAATCTCACGGATTGGCAACATCCCTTTCGGGTTTTTTTAATTTTCACCCCATTAGAAACTTCAACAGAGTAAAAGACCTTTTTTTCTTTTTTCATAATAATACCTCATATCCCTGATAGAATACCTTGAATTAGGGTTCTAACGGGGTAAATATAATAACCTCTTTTTTGTTAATAAATCCTAATTAAATTCGACCTCAATTAAAATCTATTAACAAATTAATTTAATTTTATATTAAATATTTAATTTTTAATTTTCCCCATTGGAAAGCCTTTGGCTTCCAACGGGGCAAGCAATTTTCAAATTTCTTATTTTTTTAAAATCAATTTTTGATATTTTTTGACTTCTATTTCAATATATTTTTTTACATCTTTCCATTGAACCTCTTTATAAAGATAAATTCTTTTCCTATCCTTTTGCGTGGTCTCAGCATCATTAAAATATGTTAGAGCATATAAATGGTTCATTTCATTAAAAAGCGGTGAATATTTTTGACGGGTAAATTCTAAAATCTGTTTTAAACTATATTTCTTGATTAAATAATAAATATCAATAAAATCTCTTTTAACGCCACGACCAACAATGGCTTCAAGTTTCATCGCCGCAATATCTTCTGGTTGAGCAAGATTAATTGTTAAATAAGAAATAGTCGGTCGAATAAGTTTATAAGGATACTTAAAAAAAGATACGTCTATGTTTTTAATATTTAACCAAAGGCTATCCTCATCTCGCCGAGGATTTTTCATTTCTTTACCGAATATTTTTCGGAATTCGCGGATTAGAATTAAACTGTCAAATTTCTTCAAGGTATAAAAATCAAAATCTTTAGACGTTCTGTGGCCAAATTGTAAAGCCAAAGCTGTGCCTCCTGCCAAATAAAAACCATATTTACCAAGAAACTCTATTTTTTTTAAAATACTTTTTTGATTTTGCGTTAGAATAAAGTCTTTCATTGAGATTTATTTTTTATTTTTTGAAAATATCTCTCCATTAATTTTGGTCGGGGACTAATTGACAAAATAGCTGTTGAATAAACGATGTCTGAAAAATCAATATTAAAAATTTTTGCCCAATAATTAAGAGTTCTTTTTTGCCAATGTCCTCGCTGAGGACAAGATACCACTCTCTTTATTATTTTTGCGTCATAAGTTTTGAAAAGCCAGGAAATGTCTTTTTGACTACCATGATTCAAAATCTGAGTGATAATTTCTCTTTGATCATCCTGATTTTTTACATCCATCTTAGAAATATCATAAGACGGAAAATATGATTGTAAAAATTTTGGTAAAGGCATATATTAAATATTTAAAATATTAAAATTCAAATTTCTCCAACCTAAGACGGTGGAGTTAAAATTCAATTACGAAAAACTGAAAGAATTTATCAATTATCTTGTTTATATTAATATTGTATCAAAATGAGAGATAAAAACAACTAATTTAAAGCCCATATATCTGCCATTTAGGTAAATTGGTTTTTAATTTACGTTGATATCCGGTATAACCTCCTGTCGCGCTTATTTCAATGCCGATTGGTAGAGGTAGAGCTGCTTCGGCTGAAGGAGTTAGAGTATAATTTTCAGAGCCACTCCCCACATTATTAATCCTTAATTTATAGTATTTACCTTCATAATCAGAAATATTAAATGGATAAGGAAAAGTAATACTAAATGTCTGACTCATTGTTTCTCCACATTCTCGAGGATCTCCCCCAGTTGTACATTTATAAACAATAATATCAGTATCTTCTAAACCAGAACGAGTAATGTCAATGCTGTTAGGATAAATGGCGCCATTAATATCAAGGTTTAATTGAAATGATTCGCCGGGTGATAAGGAAATGGTCCAGGCATTGGTATTGGAAATAGGACATCTATCAAGTTCGCCAGGACATTCGGGGTCACTAGGATAGTACTTACATTCCGTTTCTGAGGCATCAGGACAATAAGTATCAGTGCTAATTGTCGCTGAATAAGTGGATTTTCCATCACTTAAAACATCCTCAGGTAAACTATAAGTAGAAATATCCTTATAGTTTTTCTCTATCTGATAGGCCATTTTTTGTATTCCTGTTTCTGCAGCAAAATAGGCTTTCTCAGAAATTTCAGCCCCGTGAATAATTTGAGCATGACGAATAGTAATTTCCGCCACTAAAATCGTTCCGGTTAAAACAGAACTAATAATCAACAAAGTAAGGATTAGAGACATTCCTTTCTTTTCTTTTTTTATTTTTTTAAAACCCATAAATTTATTTACGATAAGTATATTTTTGGGGTACTGTTTGTTGTAAAATTATTTGTTTTTCGCCTGTCTTTTCTATTAAAGACTTTAATTTAAGAACCACTGTTACCCTTGGATGAATATAAGTGGTTGACCCAGCCGTAAAAGGATTACTAGTGGGGGAAATATATAAATCTAATCGTTCAATACTGATATTTATCATTGTAATTGTTTGATAATTAGCATCCAGACTACAATCACTGTTTTCACATCTTTCTAAAGTACAACGATCACCGTCACAACTGCCGTCTGTAATTGGAGTGAGGGCACTAATACGATAACGCACTTGGTCTCCTGATAAATTCAAAAGTAATAATTTGTCTTCTGGAGAAACAAGAGTGCCATAACCAGAATAATCAACTATACCGGCCCGAATATCTTTAACAATTAAACTCATTAAATATTGGCCATTTTCTTGAATATTAAGTTGGCCTAAGGTTTTTTGTCTTGTACCAATAACTTTAATATAAATACTCAAAGCAGCTAAAATCACCACTGTTAAAATACTTAAAGAAACTAAGAGTTCAATTAAGGTAAAAGATTGTTTAGAATATTTTTTAATCATTTTTAAAATTAACGCCAATCAGTTAAATGGGATTCTAAAATAAGAGAATGTTCCCTTCCTCTTTCAATCCAATAAACCGTTGAGATAATCTTTCTCTCACAATGATAATCCAGTTCAACATCTACACAATTATCCCCTAAATCACCTCCATCTGAAATAGAAACCATTCTTCGAAAAACTTGGTGGGATAGACAATCAGCATGAGTGTATAAATCACTAGATTGCTGACAAAGATAACAATTAGTACAATTATCAATTGTTTCAGCTCCATCAAATATAACCGGAGTATCTAAAGCCGTATCGTTGTAATTAATAATATAAATATCATTAGTGTCCATGCCATAGGGCCATGACTTAGTCGGGTCTAAACGATTACTACTAACAATTGCATTAATTACTTCTATTCCTTCTCTGGCTAAATTAGTAGCCTGAACTCTTTCTGATGATTGTCCTCCTAAAACCAAAGAAGTCAGTCCCACTGATAAAATTGCCACAATAGCCACAACAATAATGCCAATGGCCACTACTGTTTCAACTAATGATTGTGCTTTATTCTTCTGTTTTACGCACATCAATTTCTCCTTGTGAATTAACTCGAACATAAGCATAAAAATTAATATCATCGTGCTTTAATGAGATAAGAACGAAATCGCTCCCGGTCAAAGGATCTCCGTTAATTCCTGCTCCCTTACTAATATAAATCTTGCTTTTTGGCGGAATAAAAATTATTGAATAACCTGCTACCGTATCAATTCCTATTTGCTCTCCTAATTTAATAGTTTGAATAATAGTATCTTTTTCCGCTCCCGCATCATACTTATAACTAGTTGCCTCATAAGTATTGGCAAAAAGGATATAAGAATTAGGACTAATTGAAGTATCAAGATAAACTCCATACCCGCCTAAAGGCCGACTATCATTAATCAATTTTCCACATAAAGCCATCATTTGAGCCTGTTTAAGAACTCCGGCTAGTTTTTCCGCACTGGCATTTACATCACCTGAACGCCCGCCTGAACGCATATTTGAAAAAACCATGGTGGCTACCATAGCCGTAATGGCAATAACAACCATTAGTTCAACCAATGTAAAAGCTTTTTTTCTTTTTCGTTTAAACATTTTAAAAATACCAATTAATTATTTGTTGTCCCCAAACAAGAACAATAAAAGTCCCGATAACTAAAAAGGGACCCAAGGGCACTTGACTCTTTATTTGTTTTTTCTTAAAAGCAATTAAAAACAAACTAATTAAAGCACCTATAATATAAGAAATTACCAAAGCCAAACAAATATTTACCCAGTTTCCCAAAGCCACTCCCATAAAAAGACCAATACGCAAATCTCCTAAACCAATGCCTTTTCCTTTGGTTAATAAATATTGAAGACCAAAAAAACCAATGCCAATTAAAACTGCAAACAACATCTGTCCAACAATTAATAAAACATTTAAGTCTGACCGAATAAATAAACTTAAAATAAAAACTAAACCAGTAGCGGGCAATAAAACAATATCTTCTATCTTTAAATATTTTAAATCATAAACAAAAATAAAAACCAAGGTAAAATAAATTATCCAATCACGGACAAGTAATAGATAAAAAGAAGAATCATTTAAAAATAAAAAATTACCCGTGGTTAAATAAAAACGCCAAACGGGTAAAATAAATAAAAGGCCCATGATTAATTCAACTAAAGGATATTGAAAAGAAATTTTTTGTTTGCATTCTCGACAACTACCTTTAAGTAAAATAAAGGAAATTAAAGGAATATTATCAAACCAAACAATCTTTTTTTTACACTTGGGGCAAAAAGAACGACCTAAAACTGTTTTTCGACAAGCCAGGCGATAAACCAGACAATTTAAAAAACTGCCAAAGGCTAAGCCGAGAATAAAGATAATTAGGTAAAAAATTAAAACCATAAATGTTTAATTACTTCTGGTTTTATTATACCTAATTTTTAAGAAAAAATAAGGGGGCAAAACCATTTAATCATTGTTTAATAATTGTCCCGCCTAAAAAAATAGAAATAGGCAAAATTGTTAAAAGATTGCGGCCAATAATGGTTCCATCCAAAACAAACTGATAATATGGCGTAAAAAAGTAATAAAATTATCTAAAAGCATATTAAATTTTGATTAATTTTCATGTGTAAATTATAAAACTTATATGGCCAACGGATAAAGAGCATTAAAATAAAACTTCCCAGACTATAATGTTTGCGCCAGTAATAATTTTGTGATTTGTAATATAATTTTTTGCGTTCTTTATTTTCTTTTAAACTTTTCCCGCCAAAATGAATTACTTTAATTTCGTTATTTATGACTATTTTATATTCCAACTCCTTAACTCGATAACATAAATCTTTGTCTTCAAAATACATAAAAAATTTTTCGTCAAATCCGCCAGTTTCTTCAAAAATTTCACGGCGAATAGCCATGGCAGCGCCAGAAACCCACATTAGGGATTGGTTACCTGGTGATTTGAAACTGGAAACTGAAACTGGATAAAATTTATTCTTGACTAACTGCCAAAACCTCTCCTTTTTTCCATAAGCCCAAGGCTGAGGTAAACCATCTGGCAAAACAAGTTGTGGAGCAACAATACCAATTTTAGAATTTGCCTCAAAAATTTTAACAACTTTTTGAAATATATTTTCTTGGATTAGTGTATCTGGATTTAAAAAAATAAAATTTCACCTTGGGCAATCTTTACTCCTTGATTATTTGCCTTAGTAAAACCAACATTTTTTTTCATTTCAATTAATTTTACCTTTTGAAAACTTTTTTTAATCATTTCTTGAGAATAATCAGATGAACCATTATCAACAACAATTATTTCGAATTTAAAACCTAAGGTAGTCTTAAAAATTGATTTAAGACAATTCTTTAACAAATCTGGGATATTGTAATTAATAATAATAACAGAAACATCCATATCACTTTTTGGCTATTTTATAATATTTAAACCGTTTTAAAAAAGAATAATAGGCGAGTAATCCAGCATCGATTAATCCGTACCAGCCGTCTAAAAATCCTTTTTTAAAAACATAAACTTTTAAAAATTTCGCTATAGGATAGACAAAAATTCGCCAGACAGACGCCTTCTTTTGCTCTTGTATAAGCACTTTTACTTCAATGTCAGTATATTTTTGGGCCCGCTGAATAAATGATTTAATATCCTTATAACTATGGTGTATAATTGGCTTGATAAAAAAACCGCAAGAACCATTAATAACCACTGTCTCATGAACAGCTCTTTGAAAATAATTTCCGTAACGAAAAACTTTTAATTGATAATCGGGCCAACAATCTCCATGCTTTAACCACCGGCCATAAACAATGTTTTTTCTCGACAACCACATACCAGAATATTTTTTTTCTTTTTTTAAATTAAAAAAATCTTTAATCTCAGCAACTAAACTTAAAGGGACTTGTTCATCAGCGTCTAATGATAAAATCCAGTTGCCACTGGCCTTAGAAAGAGCATAATTTTTCTGAGCAGCATAATCATCACTCCATTTTCTAAAAAAAATTTTGTTAGTATATTTCCTAACAATTTTTAATGTATTATCAGTGCTTCCTGAATCGACAATAACAATTTCGTCAGCTAAATCTTTAATGCTATTCAAACATCGACCAATATTTTTTTCTTCATTTTTTGTAATTATAACGGCTGAAAAATTCTTCATTGTTTTTTGGCTATGACTATTAAATTATCTCCCTGTCGGAAAATATAGGATAAAGAAGAAATGACTAATTTTATCAATCCCAAGGGACTTAAACTTAAACAATGGTACATATTATGACGAGTATCAATATTTAAAACGAAAAAATGGTGATTCTTTAATAATCTTTTTAAAGATGCGCTGTCGAACTACCAAAAATGTTGTTTAGGACTGAGGACATACCGTCTTTGACTCAATAATTTTCGCCAAAAACTATCAAAGTTTGACGCTTCAATTAGAATAATACTATCTTCTTTTAAAATAAAATGCACCTTTTTTAAAACAAAATTTAGGTCATTAATATGCTCAAGGCAACGGATTAATGTAACCACATCAAAAGAATTCTCTGGAAAATTAATAGTTGTCAACTCCCATCCTATTAAATATTTCTTTAAATTAAAGATTCTCTTCCCTTCTTCAATGGCTTGATAACAAGGGTCTATTCCATAAGCATCAAAACCAATAACCCTCGCCTCTTTGACAAAAATATCTAAATTACATCCCACATCCAATAAGGTAACTGATTGCTTGTATTTTTTAAGTTTTAATAAAGTAGATTTAGCAAATGACGTTCGCAAATCAAGCTGAGCTTCTCTTTCTAAATAATCATCCTGTTTCTGATAAAAATCCGACTTCCCTTCAAATGGAACAGGCCAAGTGCGAGATAGGAGGGTGGGTTGGTGGGGTCTGACCCATTAAATTAGTCTCTTTTAAGAAAAACTTCAAACACATTCTCAGATAACAATCGCTCTTTTTTGATTAGATCATCTATGTTTACTTTTAAAAGTTTAAATTCATATGGACCAGATGTTATTCTTCCCATGAGGTTAAATATTCCTCGTATAAATTTACCTTCTTTCATTAATATGGGGAAACGTTCATGAAAAAATATTTCGATCTGAAAACCATTTGCTTTTAAAAATTTCAAAAGTTCAATTCCTTTATCTTTTATAAAAATAGAATGTAACTCAATAAATAATTTAAGTGGCTTTTTGGTACTCAAAATGTTTTTCATCCCTTTAATTATCTCTGTTTCATATCCTTCAACGTCCATTCTGATAATATCTGGATAAGGTTTATTTTTTAAAAACGCATCAAGTGTAACAACATTTACTGGATTAGTACCAATAATTTTTATATTATTGGTTTTAATCATTGAGCACCAATTACTTTTTTTAGATAAAAGAATACGGCTAGTTTTGTTTTTACTACCAATAGCCACTCGGAATGTTTCAATATTTGAATAATTATTCAAACTTATATTTCTTTTTAATAAATTAAAATTTTCCCTAACTGGTTCAATGGCATAAACTTTTCCCTTATCCCCAACTAACTTTGCCTCTAATAAAGCATAATAACCTATGTTCGCCCCTATGTCAGCGATAATATCCCCTTTTTTTATTGTTTTCTTTATAAGTTCAGTAAGAAACGGTTTTCTGATATTATTCACAAAAAGCTCTCTAGATATGCCTTTATCATTTAAATCTAAATACATTTTGCTACCAAGAATATTTTTAATAACAAAACGATTTTTGGATTTTAGCTTTTTAAATTTAATTCGCATGACTAATTTAATTTCTAATTTAATTTCTAGATATTTACGTAAAAAGAAAAAGGGTATTCTAACACAAAAAATGCGAAAACCGTCTGTTTTATATCTTTTTATAATGTGTTTCAAAAACCTCATTTAATTTTGTTTTAAAGTTTTTAAAAAGGTTTGAATTTCTTTATTTTGCGGGCTAAGTTTTAATGCGTTTTGTCCCCACATACGCGCTTTTTCAATATTGCCCTTTTCTTGATATAAAAGACCTAAGGTTAATGACCAAAAAGAATCATCAGGATTAAGGATGTAGCCATGAAAATTCCTCTCAATAGCCATATCTATATCATTTTGTAAATAATATATATCTCCTAATTTTTTCCATAAATCAGTTCTGGTCAAAGGATGAAATCTTAAGACTTGCTCATACATTAATTCTGCTTTTTCATAATTTTCCAAAGCCAAATAAATCTCTCCTAGTTTTTCATAAACTTCTGACATTTCCGCCACTACTAAACCACGGTGTTTTGGGTTCATTTGAGGATGATCAATTGGCGGGTATAAATAAAAAGCTTTTTTACACATTTCTTTGGCTTGTTCCCAATCTTTTTTATATATTTTTAATTGACACCACTCATTATAAACTCGAGCAGATTTTGGAGACATTTGACTTGCTTTTTCAATCGCTTGTTCAGCCATTAAAAAGTCTTCTGAATCCCGAGTTAAATTCGCTTTTAACGCAGTTAAACGAGCTAAATGAATTTTTGTATTAAATGATTTATCTTCTTCTAAAATTGTTTGTAATTGATTAATGGCTAAACCTATAACTTGTATTTTTGATTCTTTGTTCTGATAAAATTTTAATCCCCATTTTAAATCATAAGCAAATTTTTGATGATAAAAAGGTTCTCTTGGCTGTAATAAAAAAACTTTTTTATAAAAATTCAATACCTCTGGCCATTGTTTTGTTAAATGAATTTGTTGGTAATAATAATCAGCTGAAAAAATTTTAATATTAAAATGCCACAAGCTAAAAACAAAAATAAAAAGGATAAAAAAGATTAGAATAATTTTAAAAAATTTATTAATCATGTTTTAAAATACTTAAACATATCGCCAAATAAGCCCAAAAATAAATAGCCGTGGAAATAACATGAAAGGAAAACTGCAAAGAAATTAAATAACCAATTAATCCAGTTAATAAAATTATAATCATAAAAGAAGAATGATTTTTTTCTTGAAAAATATATTTTAATCCCAACCAAAAAACACTGATAATTAAAAACAAGTAACTAATCAAACCTAAAATCCCAGAAACTAAAATCATATCTAGAAAATCATTATGAGCCCGGTCTGGAATTCTGTTAATTCCTTCTAAAACAGCATATTCTGGTTCATAATATTGAGGAAAATTTAAATGTTGTGTTTCTAACCCAAAACCTAAAATTGGTTTTTGTTTAATTAAATCCAAACTATTTTGCCACCAAATAATTCTTAATTTACCGGCTTCTGACAAATAGCTTAATGTTTTAAATCTCATTATTAAGGGATGGTCCGTAGGTTTAATCTGTAATGGGGAAACATTAAGGGCAACAACAAAAACAGAAAATAAAACTAAAAAAATAAATAATAGTATTGCTAAACGTTTTTGATTTTTCTGCCAGGAAAAAACAATAATAAAGAAGAAAATGGCCAAGAAAAAACCAATCCAACCAGCTCGACTCTGAGTCAAAACAAGGAGAATCACTGTCAATAAAGATAAACAGACAAAAACAGGCCGAAAAAAGACTTTTTTTAAAAAAGATGTATTTGCTGTTTTGACTAAATCCTCTTTTTTTTCTTTTTTAAAAGTTGAAAAAAGAGGAGCTTTTAAATGGTCTTGAGATGAATAACGAAAAATAATCCAAAAAACGACTGGAAAAACCAATAAAAGCCAAGAAGCTAAAAAATTAGGTTGGCCCAAAGTGGAAAAAACTCGATAGCCTAATGAAGGTGGTTCGCTCCAGGCAAAAAAATCAAAACCAAGTACTTGTAAAAACCCATATAGAATAACTAAGCCAGTGGTTAAGGTAATAATATAAAAAATACGAGCAATTTGTTTTTTAGTTTTAAGATTAAAATATAAAATCAAAAAGAAAACAAAAAAATGGAGATAAATTAAATACCCCATTTTACGAGAATAATAACCCCAAAAACTTGAATGAAATGATTGAGAAAAAATTGTTGAGAGACCAAGAATAAGAATAAATATAAAAGCAGGCAAAAGAGGCTTAAACTTTAAAAGTATTTCCCTTAACTTTTTAAGATTAAACTTGGAACAATTAATAACTAATTTTAACAACCAAACAAAACACAAAATTTCTACTAATACTTGAAATAAAAAACTTTTGCCAATCTGCCATGTCCCATGAACAAATGGAGCAAAAAATATTGGCGAGCAAAGAAAAATTATCAGCCAACCAATTTCTATAATATAATCAAATACTTTCAAATGTTTATTAGTCATTATTTAAATAATATCATAATTTTTAAAAAAATCCAATCAAATATAAAATTGAGAGGACAAGCCTCTCAATTTTATGAATAATCTTTTTTTTAAAATTTACGGATCTGCAATACCAGCTGGGGTAGCATTATGAATAGTTCCAGAAATATCACCGGTCGCATGACCTAAACAATAGGTAATGTGGTAACTCAAATCACCTGTTTCATCAGGATAATAACTATATGGAACATCTAGACACGTGCCATCTGTTCTTGGGTGAGGATTTGACGGAACCTTTCCCATATAAGTTGTTCCTTCTGCATCACATTCAGCAGCAGCAGCACCAAAACCATCTTCATCTAAACATGTCGTTTCAATAACCCTCGCCGTACTTGGATCATCTGGATACTTATATTGATCCATATAAAATAACTCCAAGGCAGTTTGAATCTGTTTAACATCAGCAACTCGACGAGCATCTCTGGCTCTAGCTCGGGCAGTATTAAGGGCAACTATTGCCAAGGAGGCTAATAATCCCATAATAGCAACCACAACCAAAAGTTCAATTAATGTGAAACCCTTTTTGTTTTTCACCCCGTTAGAAATTTTTGTTTTTTTTAACATAATATTTCACCCTACACCCCGTAATTTCTAACGGGGCACGTAAATTAATTATTTAAATATAATAAAAATAATATTAACTTCTATATAGAACAGTATAAGTAAAGCTTGAAATTCCGTCAAGGTTCACAAATGTAAAAATAAATTTTTCCATTTGATTCACTTTTAGAAATTATAAGCAAAGCTTGAAATTAAAAACTACTATTGTATAAAAATTAATGTATTTCAATTATAAGAACCTGGCTTTGCCAGAACCTTGAAATTAAATTCTATTGTATATAAATCAAGGTATTTTAATTATAGCACAAATTTTTAAAAAAGTTATCCACAGTATTAATTTAAAATATTAATTGACTAATCTTTAATGTTTATTAATCATTATTTAAATAATATCATAATTTTTAAAAAAATCAAATCAAATATAAAATTGAGAGGCCAAACCTCTCAATTTTATGAATAATCTTTTTTTTAAAATTTACGGATCTGCAATACCAGCTGGGGTAGCATAATGGGTATCTGCAGAAATATCACCGGTTGCGTGACCCAAACAATAGGTAATGTAATAACTCAAATCAGTACCCGATGTCCCAACCAGTGTTGCTGTATATAAATAAACATCATCACCACAATCTCCATCATTACTTGGTTTAGGATTTGACGGAACCTTTCCCATATAAGTCGTTCCTGCACATGAAGCTACAAAACCGCCAGTACTAAGGCATAGTCCTTCTATAAGAGCATCAGTTGGATCTCCTGGATATTTATAAGTATCCATATAAAATAACTCCAAGGCAGTTTGAATCTGTTTAACATCAGAAACTCGACGAGCGTCCCTAGCTCTGGCTCGAGCAGTATTAAGAGCAACTATTGCCAAGGAGGCTAACAGTCCCATAATAGCAACCACAACCAAAAGTTCAATTAATGTAAAACCTTTTTTGTTTTTCACCCCGTTAGAAATTTTTGTTTTTTTTAACATAATATTTCACCCTACACCCCGTAATTTCTAACGGGGCACACCCCGTTAGAAAGTTATAGTTATTGTTTATTAGAAACAAGCTTATTCCTTAGGATTCATAAGCGAGCTTTCTAACGGGGCACGTAAATTAATTATTTAAATATTTAAATATTTTTTAATGTCTTTAGTATACAACAAATTTTTTTAATTTCAAACAAAGTTATCCACAGAAAGAAAAATTAGAACATTAGGCAATTAAACATTAAAATATTTTGCCCATCTTGATTAATCTTTGTTTTTTGTTATAATATTTTTATATCCCATATTAAAATAACTTCCTATGCCTGAAAAAATTAATTTAATCGATGGTATTTCTCCTCCTAAAGTAGTAATTGACCGTCCTAAGATAAAAAAACCAAACCGAAATCGTTGGATTTTTCGTTCATTGATTTTTTTTCTTGCTTTAATAATTTTCTTTTCTACAAATGTCATTTTTTCTCAAAACAGTTTAGTCACTAATTTAGGACGCTTATCTTTTTGGGAAGGAGTGGCTCGCTTAATGGTGGGTAAGGATAAAATTTTAAAAGGTGAATTATTAGACCGCACTAATATTTTAATTTTGGGAATGGGCGGGGCTCAGCACGAAGGCCCATATTTAACCGACACAATAATTTTAGCCAGCATCAAACCGTCGACCAAGCAAATTGGTCTTTTGTCAATCCCCCGCGACCTTTATGTTCCTATTCCAAATTATGGTTGGCGAAAAATAAATTCAGCCAATGCTTTAGGAGTGGCTGAATCAAAAGACGGCGGACTTTTAACCAGCAAAGTAGTTAGCAATGTTTTTAACGTCCCTATTCATTATTGGGTAAGAGCTGACTTTAATCTTTTTAAAGAATTGATTGATGAATTAGGTGGAATTGAAATAGAAGTAGAAAAAGGATTTGTTGATAATCAATTTCCAGGAGTAAATTTTACATACCGAATTATTAGTTTTAAAAAAGGACTACAAACAATGGACGGACAAAAAGCTCTTGAATTTGCTCGCTCTAGACACGGAACCAATGGAGAAAATTCAGATTTCGCCCGGGCTAAACGTCAACAAAAAATTCTTTATGCGATTAAAGAAAAATTTGAAAAAGAAAATATTATTTCTCAGCCTAGAAAAATATGGGGTTTTTATAATGCATTAAAAGACAACCTGAGTACCAATTTAGACTTAAGTCAAAGCATTAGACTAGCTAAATTAATTGCTGAGGTTAATTATGAAGATATTTTCACTAAAGTTATTGAGACCAGCCCTAATGGACCATTAAAATCTGAAATTACTTTACAAGGAGCTTTTATTTTAAAAACAAAAGACGGAAATTTTAAAGAACTGGCTAAAATAGCCAAAGACCTTTTAGATAAAACCAAAACTGCTGATTTGTCTCTTTTTGGTCAAAAAGCAATTGGTTTAATTGAAGAAGAAACTCTCTTAGAAGAATTAAATCAAACCACTAAACTTGTTGTTTTAAACGGGACTTATATCACTGGTTTAGCCAAAGAAATAAAAGACGAATTAATTAAACAAGATTTTGAAGTTATCCAAATCGGAAACGCTTTAAATAGAAATTATAAAAAAAATATAATTTATCAAATTAGCTCTATTGAAAAACAAGAAGAAAAAGAAAAATTACAAAAAATACTTGATGGAGAAATTTATCAAGAATTAAATGAAGAATTAAAACTTTTATTTAAAGACTCTAAAGCTGATTTTTTAATTATTTTAGGCAAATAACAAATGAAAAAAATTGTTTTACTTGGTCAAGTTAACGTTGGTAAATCAACATTTTTTAATCGTTTAATTGGCCAACCCAAGGCTATTGTTTCTAAAATACCCGGGACTACCCGAGACCGTAATTTTGGAATTTGTCATTGGCTAGACCAAGATTTTATTATTATTGACACTGGAGGAGTTGAAGAAAAAAAGGCTCAAGCTCAAATAGAAAAAGAAATTAAAAAACATATTATTAAAGCCCTGATTCAAGCTGATCTTGTTTTTTTTCTTATTGAAATCCGCTCATTATCCGGCTCTTCTTCTGGCCCGCCTATTTCTAATTTTGAAAGAGAAATTAGCCGTTTAATAAAAAAATCAAAAAAACCATGTTTTTTGGTTTTAAATAAAGCAGATAATCCTTTAAAAAGAAAATGGGCCCAAAGTCAAGCTTGGTTAAAATTAGGATTAGGAGAAGTCTTTCCTGTTTCCGCGGCCAATGGAACCGGGGTTGGTGATTTATTAGACGAAACAATAAATTTTTTTAAAAAAACATTAAAAACAGAATCTAAAAACATTGAATTAAAAACTATTCCTTTAAAAATTACCATCATTGGAAAACCCAATGTTGGCAAATCAACTCTTTTAAATACTTTATTAGGAGAACAAAAAGTAATTGTCTCTCCTTTGCCACACACTACTCGCGGACCTCAAGACACTCTTATTTATTTTCATAAAAAACCATTACTATTAATTGATACAGCGGGTATTCGTCGGAAAGGAAAAATAAAATCAATTATTGAAAAAATTGGTGTAGCAAAATCTTTTGAAACAATTAAAAAGGCTGATGTTGTTTTAATGGTCATTGATATTTCAGAAAATATCAGTCACCAAGACAAAGCCTTGTTAGATTTTATCATTAAAAAAGACAAAGGGTTGATTGTCGTCATTAATAAGTGTGACTTAAAAAAGTCATATCAAATCTGGAACCCTTTGGCTCAATGGGCCCCTCGTATCTTAATTTCAGCTAAAACTGGAGTAAATGTGGACCGACTCTTTCCTTTAATCCAAAGTGTTAATGCCAATTATAAGCGCAGGATTGACAAAAAAGATTTGACTAATTTTTTAAAAGAAATTATTGTAAAAAGAAAATTTGAAAAGAAAATTTGGGATAGAGTCAAAATTAAACAAGACGGGGTTAAACCTCCTAAATTTTCACTTCTGGTTTCTAGAAATATTGTTAGGAGAAAATCAATTAAACTAGCTCAAATAAATATTATCAAAAAAGAATTAAGAAAAAAATGGCCTTTTGAGGGTACCCCCATAAAAATAAACTTAAAAACATGATTTTAATTATTGGATTAGGAAATCCTGGAAAAAAATATGAAAAAACCAGACATAATGTCGGCTTTCAAGCTGTTGATATTTTAGCAAAAAAAGAAAAATGGAACAAAAGCAAAAAAATTAATTGTTTTTACATTAAAAAACAAATTAATAACAAAAATGTAGAGTTAATTAAACCAATGACTTTTATGAATAATTCTGGAAAAGCAATAAAATCTGCTCAAAAAAAACACAATACTCTAACAAAAGAAATCATTGTAATTCATGATGATATTGATATTCCTGTAGGAACGATTAGAATTAGTAAAAATTCTTCTTCAGCCGGACACAAAGGGGTTCAATCAATTATTCAAGAACTGGGAACAAAAGAATTCGTTAGAATCCGCATTGGAATTAGGCAAAAAACAAACGGCTTTATTTCAAAAACACCAATTGAAAAATTTGTTTTAAAAAGATTCTCTTTACAAGAAAAAAAAGAAATTGAAAAAAGTATTAATCTATCTGTCCAAGCAATCTCTTTTATTCTAGAAAATGGCGTTGCCCACGCCATGGCTGAATACAATTAAAAAAGCCCTGCTGTTACAGAGCTTTTTACTCATTTTCCTTTAATCTAATGTAAATTCGATAATTATTAAACCTTCATCAGGTTTTATCTCAATAATTTCGAAATCATTAAGCGGCTGGTCTGGAAAAATTTGTGCTGCAAGAGCTTGCTTTCCCAGCTGAAAATGGGTGTATCTCTCCGGATCATTCTCATATCGATTGTCAATTTTCACATATAATTCAATTTTGTCATCTGTATCAAAATAGGCTTTTTTTGTAATTTCTGTTCCACCAGAGACGTGTCTATTCAAAATTTCCGTATAATCAGCCCAGCAGTCATCTACTCTGCGACTAACTCTTACAAGAGCTCCACCAGAATTCTCATTGAGAATAATTAATTGGGATTTCTCATAATCAAACGTTACATAAACATTTAACAGTACAACTGTTAATTCCCCGTCTGTTGGGGCCAAAACTTCCCATTCAGTACAAGAATTAACAATCATCACCAACAGTATAAATAATATCTTTTTCATGACATTCCTCCTTTTTTTAAGAACTATTTTTAAATTTTCCTCCATTTTCCTGCCTACCAGCCCAAGGCCTACGCTTGACAAGCAAGATCAACCTTGACTCATGGCTACTTCCCGGATAGGAGGGATGCCCGGTTTTGCCACTGATAAACAGGAAAATGAAGGAAAAAAAACAATCTGCTATGTGTTCTATTTAATAGAATAGCAGATTTTTACGATTTGTCAAGAGGCTAATTTTTGTAATTTATTTTTCTTTTAAATTAATTTGACGAGAAAAAATGAGAGATTTGGATATCAAGAGTCTAAATCCATTTAAAAAAGGGTGATTAACTTCACCCTTTTTTTCTAAATAACAATGTCTGTTATTTAGATATTTTATCTGCTGCCAATTGAAGAAGGCTTCTTCCTGAATTATCCATTATTTTGCCAAATGTATCCGGACTTTTCAAAACTTTACGAGCCACTTGACAATGACTAATAATAGCTACATGGGCGACTGTCCGTCCATGTTTATTTTCCAATTTGGCAATCTCTGGAATTTTTAAAGATTTAATGGCGATTGATGCATGACTAACAACAGCTACATGGGCGAGTGTCCATCCATCATTGTCTGTCAATTTAGCAATCTCCAGATTTTCCAAAACTTCAGAAGCAACTAATTTGCTTAGTTTCACGAGGTGAAACAAGAATTGATATAAAACATCCATTACTTTCCTCCTTTTATGTTATTGTAAAGATTGATTATTTTTATACTGTCAGATTTTTAGGCTTTTGTCAAGAGACTAATTATTTCTGTTCTAACTTTTTTTTAATTCTGTTTGCCGAGAAATATTCACTAAAATACCAAAAGCCGCGCAAAAAACAACAAAACTGGAACCTCCATAGCCAATTAAAGGCAAGGGAATGCCAGTTAATGGAAATATTCCTAGCATGGCTCCCATGTTAATAATTGTCTGGAAAATAAACCAAAAGCCAATACCCACGGCTAATAATTTTCCAAAAAACTGATCACTTGAAAAAGCTAAATAAAAAATGCGATAGGTTATGTAAAAATATAAGGCAATTATAATTAAGATAGTGATAAAACCAAGTTCTTCTGCCATAACAGCAAAAATTGAGTCACTAATTACTTCTGGAAGATAAGAAACTTTTTGAGAAGAATAGCCCAAACCTCGACCAAAAATTTTGCCCGAACTAATGGCTAAAATAGACTGAGTAATATGATAACCAATTCCTGACGGGTCTAATTCTGGATGAAGGAAAGCCGTAATCCGGTCCCACGAATAAGAGGTTCTTTGAACTAGAAATAAAACAGAAGGAATAGCAATGCTTATTAATCCACCTATATATAATATCTTTCCTCCAGCTATAAAATAAATCACAATAGAAAAAGAAACAAAAACCATTAGCGTCCCAAAATCTGGCTGAAGAAGAATCAAAACAGAAACAATGGCTAAAAAAATACAAAAAGGAAAAAAAACTTCTTTAAAACTTTTTATCTTGTCTTTGTTTTTACTTAGCCAGGCAGATAAATAAATAATAAAAGCTAATTTAGCAAATTCTGACGGCTGAAAAATAATCCCAAGATTAACCCAGCGATGAGCTTGTTCTTTAGCCAAACCAATTCCAGGAATAAAAACCATTGCTAAGAGAAATAGGGTTAATAAAAATAAAATTAAAGACCATTTTTTAAAAAACTTATAATTAAAAAAGGATAGAATTAAAAATAAAATTAGTCCGGGCAAAAAACCTCGAACTAATTGGCGCTTTAAATGAAAAAAACAATCATTATACTCTCTACAATCAACAAAATAACTAGCTGAATAAAGCATTAACAGCCCAATAAAAATTAAAACAAAAAAACTGATAATTAAAATATGGTCTGGTTGATGAAATTCTTTTTTCTTTAACATAGTTACAGATTGACTATTAGTGAACCACTATCGGGCTAAAGACCAGATAGCTTCCTACTTCATAGCTTCATCTACTAATGACAGCTCCACAGGCTTTAGACGAGCGTTCCGCCCGTCTTTTAAATTTAACTCACGCAATACTTGAGCTAAAATATTTTGAGAAGCGTTAATATCCCTATCTAATTTTTTATTACATCTTGGACATTCCCATTCTCTATCTTTTAACTTTAGATCTTGGTTGATATATCCGCACACAAAACAAGTTTTTGAAGAGGCGTAAAAGCGATTGGTTCTCTCAACTTTACCACCATATCTTATTGACTTGTATTTTAATTTAGTTACGAATGAATACCAACTTTGATTAGATATTGATTTTGCTAAACAATGGTTTTTTACCATTCCTTTTATATTCAAATCTTCAATGGCAATTAATCTGTTTTCTTTACATATTTTATCAGACAATTTATGTTGAAAATCTTGTTTTATATTATCAATTTTTTCATAGCGTTTAGCAAGTTTTAAAATTGCTTTTTTCCTGTTCTGACTTCCTTTTTTCTTTTTGCTTATCTGTTTGTGTAAAAATTTAATATTTTTTTCATTTATTTTTAAATTATATTTTTTTCCGTCAGAACAAACCGCAAAATCTTTAATCCCCAAATCTATCCCAACATTATTATCACTAATTCTCTTCTTTTTTACTTCATAATCAGTAGTGATTGAAACAAAATATTTACCTGTTTTAGTTTTACTAACTGTCGCAAACTTTATATTTCCTAAAATTTCCCGGTGAATAATAGTCTTAATTCCCTGTTTAAATTTCGGAAAACAAGAACGGTTCTCTTTAACTGTGAAAAATTGAGGTATTCTAAAACTTTGATTATTTTTCTTGCTTTTAAAATTAGGGAAACCACTTTTCTTTTGAAAAAATTTATTATACGCAGTATCTAAGTCTTTTAATGTTTGTTGCAAGGATTGTGAATTGGATTTTTTTAACCAATCGTTATCCTTTTTCAGAAATGTTAATTTATTTGCACAATCGTAATAGTTTAAATGTTTTTTCTTCAAATCCTTTTCTTTTGCTTCTAAATATATTTTATTGTTTAAATCTAAAAAATAATTCCAAACAAACCGAGAACAACCAAACATAATATCCAGCTTTTCTTTTTGTTCCTTGTTGGGTTGAATTTTAAATTTATAACTTTGCATATTTTTATTATACTTTATGTTAAATTGCTTGTCAAGCATAATTTCTTATGATATACTAAAGTTATGAGCAAAGACAGCCAATATCATTCAAAAGCCAGTGCTAAATATCTTCTGAAAATACATCTTATTTTGGTTTGCAAATATATGAAACAGCTCCTAATTGAAACAGGTGATGATTGCAAACAGATTATATTTGAAATCTCTAAACCGTCTAATTTCACAATAGACGCAATGGAATTAGACAAAAACCATATACACCTTCTTTTGGATATTGAGCCTAAATTATCTGTTAGTAGTATTGTTAATCGTCTTAAATCTATTTCAACCAATAGACTATGGAAGCGGCCTAAGAACTTTCTTAAGCCCCACTTTTGGAAAGAACGAACATTTTGGAGCGATGGATACTTTGCTTGTTCTAGAGGAAATGCTAATATGGAAACTATCAAGAAGTATATTGAAACACAAGGCTAATTCATCTCAAGGGCTGAAAACCCTTGAGTTTTCTTAGCCAGTCATCAATAAAATAGAAAAAAGACAAATAATCTGAACAAATAAAAGTGCGCTAGCCAAAAGATTTACTAATTTTTCTTGACGTAAAAGATAAAATTGAAAAATAAGAATTAAGTTGATTAATAAAATTCCTAAACTTAAAATAGGATAAATTAATAACCTTGTCCAAGAACCGATTAAATCAGTGTTAAATAAAATATTAGTATGTAAAAGAACTGGTTCTGTTTTTCCCCAAAATATAAAAAAAAGATAAATCCAAGTAAATAAATTTAAAATTAAAGCTATTAAAATCAAGCTTAACATTTTTTTATCTCTCCAAAATTTCTTTTTTTGAACTTGTTGTAAAGTTTGTTCAAAGGTCATAAGTTGGGTAATTGGGCAATTGGTTAATTAGGATATTATCATCTTAACAAGCAAAAATCCAGTTGACAAGAATCTATTTAATGTTAGGATAACTTTATATAGCTCCCACGCCTCAATTTTGCAAGGTACCATGTAGCAGCGCACTCGCTTCACTCGGGCTTATTCAGCCACTGCGCTGCGAGAATTAGATAGAGCTTAAAGTAACAAATAATTAAAAAATTAGGACAGCAAAATTGAAGCGGGATGCTCTAATTGTAAGAACCTGCTCACTGCGTTCGCAGAACCTTGAAATTAAATGTTATTGTATAGACAGTAAGGTATTTTAATTATAGCGAAATTTCCTTCGCTACGCTCGTAAATTCCGACAATTATGGCACATAAAAAAGCAGGTGGCTCAACATCTTTGGGTCGCGATTCAAAATCTCAAAGATTAGGCATTAAAGCCGCGGGCGGGCAAAAAGTTTGGCCCGGAATTATTATTGCTAGACAAAAGGGAACAAAGTTTCACCCTGGAACAGGAGTTCGTTGTGGTAAAGACCATACTATTTATGCCATTACTAATGGCAATGTTTTTTTTAACCAAAAAAAAGTTAAAAGATTTGACGGAAAATTAGTTAAAAGAAATTTTATTAGTGTTAGTGTTAAATAAGAACCTGGCTTCGCCAGAACCTTGAAATTAAATACTTATTATATATAAATTAAAGTAGTTTAATTATAAAAACCTGGCTTTGTCAAAACTTTAAAATCAATAATATTTAAAAAGAGTCAATTAATGACTCTTTTTTATATTTTAAATTTTAAATTTTATTCTTCTTCTAATTGTTCTAACGGTTCGCCTCCCAAAATTAATAAAGCTCTGTCTAATTGAGGGTCTCTTTCTTGTAAATAATCCTCTTCTGTTTGTTCTACTTCAATGTCTGGAATAATTCCCTCCTCGTTAATTGAACGGCCTAAAGGAGTATACCAATATGCCACTGTTAATTTTAAAGCTGATTTATCACTTAAAGTTTCTAATTCCTGAACCGAGCCTTTACCAAAAGTCTGTTCTCCTAAAATTGTTGCCTGATTATAATCTTGTAATGCTCCGGCTAAAATCTCTGAAGCAGAAGCCGACCCCTGATTAACTAAAATAATCGTAGAAATATGTTTAAAATCAGCCCCTGCTTGAGCTCGATATTCTTTTTCATCGCCTTTAGCGTTTTTAGAAATAACTGCTACTTCTTTGTCTATCCAATATCCAGCCATATTAACTGCTGTATCTAAATACCCGCCTGGATTGTTGCGTAAATCAACAATTAAACCTTTTGGATTAGCTCTAACAATTACCTGAGCAATATTTTTAAAATCTTTCCAAGTATCATCGGAAAAATGAGAAATTTTTAAATAAGCAATTTTATTTTCTTTTAATTCCCAAGAAACTGTTTTAATATCAATAACGTCGCGCACTACCTCAACTTCTTTTGTTTTTGTTTCACCTTCATGCCAAATAGTTAAAACAACTGTTGTTCCTTTAACCCCTCTAATTAAATGAACTGCTTCGTCAAGTCCCATTCCACTGGTATCTTTTTCATCAATTACAAAAATCTTGTCACCCGACCTCAGGCCTGCTCGAAAAGCTGGAGTATCAGGCAATGGAGCAATAACAGTTAAACGACCATCTTTAATTCCAATTTCCATGCCCACTCCTTCAAAACTACCAGACATATCTTCAAGAAATTTTTCAGCTAATTCTGGTTCTAAAAAAATAGAATAAGGATCGTCCAATCCCATTACCAATCCTTTTAAAGAACCATAAAATAAATCTTTATCATCTACTGGCTGTTTTACATAACTCTCTTTAACTGATGCCCAAACACGCCAAAACAAATCATTATCAAAATCAGAATTAATTTCTTCTGAACCAATTGAAGGAAATTTTTGTTGAGCTAAATCTTCTCCTAAGATAATTCCAAAGGTAAGAAAAATAATAGAAATAATAATTAATAAAATAATTGCTTTTTTTTGAGAAATCATTTTCATAACAAAGTATTTTTAAATCCTAAATGCTTATAAGCTAATGGGGTAGCTATTCTTCCCCTTAAAGTTCGGTCTAAAAAGCCTGATTGAATTAAATAAGGCTCATAAATTTCTTCAATAGTATTTAAATCTTCACCAATGGCCACGGCCAATGTCTTTATTCCTATTGGCCCTCCTGAAAATTTTTCAATTAAACAAGACAAAATTCTTCTGTCCGTGTGGTTTAATCCTAATTTATCTATTTCTAACATTTCCAAGGCCTGCTGAGATGTTTTTTGATTAATTTTTTCTATTCCCTTAACTTGAGCAAAATCTCTTACTCTTTTTAAAAGTCGATTAGCCACTCTTGGCGTAAAACGAGAACATTGGGCAATTTCTTGAGCCGCTTTTTCTTCAATTTTTATCTTTAAAATCTTGGCTGAACGCAAAATAATTTCTTTAATTTCAGAAGGCTGATAAAAATTCAATTGATAAACTGCTCCAAAACGGTCGCGCAAAGGCGGAGAAATTAAACTTGGCCGAGTAGTTGCTCCAATTAAAGTAAAATGAGGGAGGTCTAATCTCAAAATTTTAGCGCTCGGACCTTGTCCAACAATTAAATCCAGAGCATATTCTTCCATCGCTGGATAAAGGATTTCTTCAATTGATCGATTAAGACGATGAATTTCGTCAATAAACAAAATGCTTTTATCTTTTAATGAAGTAAGAATGGCTGCCAAATCTCCCACTCTTTCTAAAGCTGGGCCAGAAGTAACCTGAATTTCCGTGTCCATTTCACGTGCAATGATATATGAGAGGGTCGTTTTGCCGAGTCCGTGATTTCCATGAAAAAGCGCATGCTCGAGTGGCTGTCGCCTTTGCTGTGCTGCCTGAATAAAAATTCTTAAGTTAGCTTTTAGTTTTTCTTGACCAATAAATTCCTCTAAAATCTTTGGTCGTAAATTCAAATCCATTTTTTTGTCTTCGGGCAACTCTTTTTGTGAAATAATATTATTGTTGTTTTTCAAAGCCATATTAAACAATATTAACATTTTTAAATAGTTTGTCAAAAAATCAATTCTTGTCAGAAACTAAAATCATGCTATAATTAAAAAATACATTATTAATTATATAATAATTTTTTAATTTCAAAGTTTTGCGAACGAAATGAGTAAGTTCTTATAATGTTATAATCTACTTGGGCGCGCATAGCTCAGCGGTCAGAGCACAGGCCTTATAAGCCTGGGGTCGATGGTTCAAATCCATCTGCGCGTACCATTCTTTATCTTAATTAAAAAACTATGTTTAAAATTATTATTGGCCTTTTAGTTGTTGTCTTCGGATTTATGATGTCTTTAAAATCTATGTGGTTTTTAAGACAATTTGGCCGGATTAGCTGGGCAGAAGATAAATTTCCCTTTGAAGGAGGAACTAGATTTTTCTATAAAATATTCGGTATTGTTATTGTTTTTATTGGCCTTTTTATTATAAGTGGCATTTGGACTGACATTTTAAATGGTATTTTCAAATTATTTGGCAATAAATAATCATTAAAAGGGCCCGTAGTTCAGTTGGTAGAACATCTCATTTGCAATGAGGAGGTCAGCGGTTCGAATCCGCTCGGGTCCACTTTCTTGAAATAATTCGTATAATAATGAGTTAGCTGAAATATTCCTTTTCTTTTCTGGGCTAACGCCCAATTGTTTTAAAAAATTTTAAAATTTCTTTTTCTTTTATTTTTAGAGGGAATTCAAGGTGTTTTCTTCGCTCCGCTACGAAAACGATTTATTTATAAAGGGAAAAATTATATAATATAAATAGCTTTAACTTAAATATGACAAATATGAAACAAGATACTTTCCAAAAGCAATTAACAAAACATTCCGAAGATTTTAGAAAAATCCTAGCAACTCCAGATGGAGATTGGTCGGTAAAAGGTTTTATTGATATTGCAAAAAATATTTATACGATTTCTGTTGATACAAAGGTCATTTCGAAAATTATCGAACTGATGATGTTTCCTGTGCTTAAAAAATTTGCAGATGAAAATAAATATGAAATGATTTTTTCAGCAGAGCAAAACCATTACCCAGATGTCACTTTTATCACACCAAAAAAAGAAAAAATCGCACTTGATATTAAAAGTACATACAGAAAAACTAATGGTGATGTTTCAGGCTTTACGCTTGGAGCTTTCACTGGATATTTCCGAAACAGAAAATCAGAAAAGAATATTACGTTCCCCTACAATGAATACAAAAAACATTATATTTTAGGAGCTATCTATACAAAACAAGAAGAAGTAATTGATGAAAACAGAGTTTACACAATTGACGATCTTGAAAAAATTTTATCAGTCGTGAGAGATTTTGATTTTATTGTACAAGAAAAATATCGTATTGCAAAAGATAGACCAGGAAGTGGAAACACAAAAAATATCGGCTCTTGTATAAAATTAAAAGAACTCAAAGAAGGACTTGGGCCTTTTTCAGAGCATGGTGTGAAAATATTCGATGATTTTTGGATGAATTACATGACAAAGGAAATGGCAGAAAGGGGCGGATTATCAAAACCACCATACTGTAACCTCAGGGAATATTTACAATATCGAAATATCAAGAACTTATGAGCTTAACTTTTCTAAAAAAATCTGGTCAAAAAGCATTGTTTGAAATAGAGCCAACAAACGATTTTGGCGTATTTCCAAGCACTCGTTACCAAGGAAGTAAAAACAAAATTATTGACTGGATTTCTTATGCAACAAAAGATTTGCAATTTAATACCGTGTTAGATGCCTTTGGGGGGACAGGAAGCGTTGGCTATATGTTCAAAAAACAAGGCAAACAAGTTTTTTACAATGATTATTTAAAATTTAATTATATTATTGGATTAGCTTTAATTGAAAATAATAATATATTTTTGGATGAAGATGACATAAATTTTATTTTACAAAAACATGATCATATAAATTATCCAACCTTTATACACGATACTTTTCATAATATTTATTTTACAGACGAAGAAAATACATGGCTTGACCAAGTAATTACAAACATTTATCGACTTGATAATAAATACAAACGAGCATTAGCTTTTTTTGCCTTATTTCAAGCTTGCATTATTAAAAGACCATACAACCTTTTTCATCGTAAAAATTTATATGTGCGCACCGCTAAAGTAGAAAGAAGTTTCGGGAACAAAAAAACATGGGACACTCCTTTTGAAAAACATTTTCTAAAATTTATTGATGAAGCGAATAATGCTGTTTTGGACAATAAAAAAAATAATTTAGCTTTTCAAAATGATATTTTTGATTGGAATCATTCAAAACCAGATCTCGTGTACATTGATACTCCTTACATTTCAGCTAAAGGGATTGGATTAAATTATTTTGATTTTTACCACTTCTTAGAAGGTATTATGGAATACGACAAATGGGATAGTATGATTGATTCTAAATCAAAACATAAAAAGATTAAAAATAGAAAAAATGAATGGTGCAACAAAAGTGAAATCCACAATGCTTTTCAAAATCTTTTTAATAAATTTCAAAATTCTATTTTGATTATTTCTTATCGAGATGACGGAATACCAACAACCCAAGAGCTTGTTGAAATATTAAAAAAACTCGGAAAACAAGTTGAAATTAAAAAAATGGATTACAAATATGTTTTGAGTAATGGAAACTCAAAAGAAGTTTTGATTATCGCAATATAATATGGCAACAACAATTACATCATCATTTCAAAAACTAAAAGAAAATCTAGAAATTACAGGACTTCAAAAAAGTACTGTTTCAACTCGTCAAGAAAATGTTCGTAATGCTGTTGAAAAAGAAATGGATGTTTTAGATTCTTTTTTAACAGGTTCCTATTCAAGATCAACGATGATCGCCCCACTTTCAGAAGCGGATATTGATATTATTATTGTCCTTGACCCCAAATATTATGAAACAGACGGACAAGCAAATTTACTAGATAAAGTAAAACAGGCATTATTAAAGACTTATACTAAAACACCCAAAATTAGCAGAAATGGACAAGCTGTTACCATAACTTTTACTGATTTTGTCGTTGATGTGGTTCCAGCCTTTAACCGTAAGGGTGGTGGTTATCTCATCCCAAATTCAGTACAAAAGGTTTGGATAGCCACAAACCCCAAAACTCATGTTCAGATAATGGCTGAAAAGAATAAAAAACATAATGACGATTTAGTACCGATTGTAAAAATGATAAAAGGCTGGAATAAAAATATAAACTATTCTTTTGTCTCTTTTAGACTAGAATTACTTGCAATAGAAATTTTTGAAAATGTTACTATTTCAAATTATTCAAGTGGTATGAGGTATTTTTTTGACAAAGGGAGAGAGCGAATAAAATATAAAGCCAAAGATCCTGTTTCTTACGGTGAAGAAATAAGTGGGTTAAGAAATATTACAACGCAAGATGAAGCGGTTAGTAGGTTTGAGACTGCTTATAATCGAGCAATAAAAACTGAACAATTTGCAAAAAATGAGGATATTGAGAAGGCTGTCAATGAATGGCAAAAAATATTTAGGAATTATTTTCCTACATTTGGATAATTTATCACTATGACAAACAGAGAAAAAATTATCAACGAGGCAAAAAGAATCGAGGAAGATAGTTTATATTCCTCAAAAGGTCATTTTTATGCTGGTCAATGTTGGACAAAGGTGAATCTTTGGCTCGGTAGTATTTCGGCTGTTCTTTCTGCAATTGCTGGGGCTTCTGCATTATCACAATTTGACTATCACAATATTATTGCAGGTGGTTTAGCGATAATCGTGGCTGGATTAACTGCTACAACAACTTTCATTAACCCCAACGAAAAAGCGTCGATTCATCAGAAAGCAGGAAATAGGTATAGTGCTTTAAAAAATGATGTTAGAATCTTTTTCGATATAGAAATGAGTAAACTTGAGGATCAAAAAGCTATTGATAACCTTAAAAAACTAAATGATAGAAGAAATAAATTGAATACGGACTCTCATCAAATCCCAAAGTGGGCTTTTGAAAAAGCTAGAAATGGCATTGAAGACGGAGAAGCTAAATATAAAATAGATGAAAAGAAATAAGGAATTTGAGGGAGAGGGAATTCACCCCTTTAATTCCCCTCTTCCCTCTCCCTCAAACGGAAGAAGAAATTTGAAAATTTTTTAAAACAAGTTTTCTTATCGGAAAACAAAAGAAAAGGAATACATCAGCTAACAGCGTATATCTGGTTACGGCTTTTATACAAAAGCCTCCACCCATATTTGCTGGCAGTGAATCGCTTTACGATATATTATACTGCCAGCAAACATCGCACAGGCTGGAACGTTATCGGAAATAATTAAAAGTTTTTTATCCCGTTGCTGACGGGATAATTATTTGGGGCTATTTTTTATTTTTTTATCCGCAAAAATACTTGACAAAATGGGGGGTAGTGATAAGATGGAGTATTAAATCTTTAACAATCAATCCAAGTCCTATTTCTTTATATTGCCTTTTAGGTCGATAAAGTTAAATGGAAATCTATAGTGGATTTTCAGCCTAAAAAGTAATTGAGACAATAGGCAAAGAAAGGAGGAAAGTACGATGAATCAGCAGAACAAAGCCGTAGTGGCAAAGTTCAGCGTTCTGAAGGGTTCCCGCCCTAAGCTTACGCCCATGCGTATGGCTACGCTGAAATGCGCCGGTCAGTGCACTTGCCGTTGTTGCAAGTGAGTACATGAACCGAGTTGGAGGAATGAATGAATATTTATCCCTCCAACTCCAACTTTACAGGAGGAAAAAAATGAACGAGTTAGTAAGTCTGAAGTCACCAATATCTGTGAACTTTGAGGTCAGTCCTGTTTGCGATTTGGCATGCGAGTTCTGCTTCAATGCCGAAATGGAATGCAGAAAATTAAGTCACTCTCCATTAAAGCAAGTTATGTCAATTCTGGACAAACTTGCTGAAGCTGAGGTGTTCGAAATCCGGCTATTCGGAGGCGAATTTTTTGTGTATCCATATTGGCGAGAAGTTCTGGAATATGCTGACAAGCTGGATTTCTTTTTGTCGTTCGTGTCAAACGGCACCCATATAAACGCAGAGGTGGCTCAAAAGTTAGCGACTCACCGCGTTATCGGCGGCGCCATTTCACTGCACGGAACGAAAGAAATTCACGAGAGTATAACCAAGGTTGCTGGATCATTTAACGCAGCGATAAACGGCACCCGAGCTTGCGTAGAGAATGGTATCGGTATTTCCATTCTCTACACGTTGACCCAAGGGAATCATCACTCGGTTTTTGACACTTGCCGGTGGCTGAAAGAAAGTGGCATAGAAATAGACGATATCAATGTAGGGCGTTTGACTCCTTACGGTCGGGCTAAATCTGACTGGGAACAAGTCAAACTATCCCTACATGATTATCTATCCGTTTTTCCTCAACTGGAAAGAATTCGAAATGAATTGGGTATTTTAGCCAGTTTCGGAGACGCTTTCCCGTTGTGCCTGCTTCCGGACAAATATCATGAGTACGTGATTGGTTGCTGGCAAGGGACTGGATTCGGGCACATAGACCACTTAGGCAATGTTCGTTCATGTTCCATCGCCAAAGGAACTTACGGCAATATTTTAGAGACCCAGTTAACTGAAATATGGGTTGAGCGATTAGCTCATTTCCGATCCCTAAAATGGTTGCCTACAAAATGCCAGGAATGCGACAATTTCTGCGGTGGCGGATGTTCTGCCTCGTTCTATGACGGCGGAATGTATTCTCCCGACGAATTTATCCAAAAAAGAAAAGGAGGCGATCGTGAACGACAAGTTTGTTCCTAAAATCAACTGCCGATTTAAGATTAGGCAAGACCTTGATGGTTTTCTCGGCTTCTTTCAAGGCAAGGGTATTCTAACTTTCAACGAGGTTGGAGCATTTATTGTCGGACAGATGACCGGAGAAAAAAGTCTGCGAGAAATTGAGCAGTCGGTTAAAAAAGCTTTCCCCGCGATTAAAAATCCCGAAAGCGAGGTTAACGACATCGCTAAACAGTTGCGGGAATCTGGATTTTTCTGACTACACAACGGCTAAGGGTAAATAAAATACTTTAGCCGTTTTTACTTTTTTCAAATTTAAGCTACAATATAAGCATGAAACTACAATTTTTATATTCCCAAAATAAAGAAAAAGAGAAACTACTAAATATCTACGATGGATATCAGTTGTTTATTGATAATGATTTTCCGATTGTTTT
>Ga0207997_1000138_pt1 | contig 34579 bp, 40 predicted proteins | sample AntAceMetag02UKN_FD_184777 | JGI IMG/M metagenome (GOLD analysis project Ga0207997, IMG submission 184777) | Saline lake microbial communities from Ace Lake, Antarctica - Antarctic Ace Lake Metagenome 02UKN (SPAdes) (version 2) | ecosystem: Environmental > Aquatic > Non-marine Saline and... | reverse complement strand
CTGTTGATTATGATGGCGGGTTATTAGAAGCATTAAAATTACAAGACGAATTCCAAACTAAGTATACCGGAGGCACTGTTTTCCACGCCTTTTTGGGAGAGAAAATTTCTGATGCTAGCGTAATTAAGAATCTAATTAAAAAAGTTTTTACTAAATTTCGTTTACCATATTTTACCCTTACGCCGACTTTTAGCATTTGTCCTAATCACGGTTATCTTAGTGGAGAGCATTTTACTTGTCCTCGTTGTGGCGCCCGTTCAGAAGTTTATTCTCGCATTGTTGGTTATTTGCGACCAGTGCAACAATGGAACAAGGGCAAGCAAGAGGAATATGAGGAAAGAAAAAATTTTAAGGCGTCTTTATGATTTTTTATGGATGGCAAAAAGAATCTTTAATTGAGTGGCCGGGGAAAATTTGTTCAGTTATTTTCACTGGCGGATGTAACTTTCGATGTCCTTTTTGTCATAACTCAGATTTAATCTCATTTTCTCCACAATTGCCAAAAATTGACGAAAAAGAAATTTTAGATTATTGTTCAGACAATAAGGATTTTCTTGACGCTTTAGCTATAACAGGAGGAGAACCATTATTAAGTAAAAAAGAGGACTTAGTAAATTTTCTTAAAAAAGTTCACAAAATAGGGTTGTTGATAGAAATAGAAACCAATGGGTCTAATCCTGATATGATTACTTATTTATTAGAGAATAAATTAGTTGATTATCTGGCTATGGACATTAAAGCCCCTTTAAATGAAAAGAAATATAGTGAAGTTGCTGGGGTAAAAGTTGACTTGAATAATATTAAAAAAAGTATTAATATTATTATACAATCTCATATTGATTATGAATTTCGTACCACAGTTGTCCCAACCCTTTTAAGTGATAATGATATCTTGGAAATTAGCAGACAATTAAAAGGAGCTACTAAATATTATTTACAACAATTCAATCCTGAAAATTCATTTAATCCAGAATTTAGAAAAGTAAAACCTTATCCTAGAGAGTGGTTTGAAGATATTTCAAAAAAAATTCTTAAAATCAATAAAAATTTAGAATTACGAGTTGACTAGATTGTTTTTGACATTTTAATCTGATTTGATATTTGTTATTTTGTGTTTATATTTAATTATTTAATATCATTTTTATGTTTTTAAAAAAAGTATTTTCTCACCGTAAGCCTGATTTTCTTAAGAATGATGAAGATGCTAAAGTTATTTGGACAGAGAAAAAGCCGGCGCCCAAGAAGAAGCTAGGAACTTTTTTTACTCTTCGCTTTAAATTAAGGCCTATTATGGGCGTGATGTTGGTCAGTATGATAATTGGCACGGTTGCTGGAGGTTTTGCTGGATATTATGCGGGCAGTTATTTCTTAACGGATTTTATATCTACTTCTTCTATTGTTACTCCTCAAATAATTAGACATGGCGATAATGTTTCATTGTCCACCTCAAATCAAGACGCAACTATTGCAGTAGAACAGGCAAGTCCAGCTGTGGTTAGTATTATAGTTAGCAAAGAAATAACCACTTCTTATAATTATAATAATCTGCAGTCTCCCATGGATCAATTTTTCAAAGAATGGTCTTTACTCCCAGATGATTTTTTTAACGGACCACGAATACCAGAGAATTGGGGACCAAATCCTCCAGAACAGCCTGCTCCAGAAGAGAAAAAGGAGAAAAAAGAAATTGGAGGTGGAACTGGTTTCATTATATTCAGTGAAGATGGTTTAATATTAACTAACAAACATGTAGTTTCTGATACTGAAGCGGAATATACTGTTATAACTAATGATGGTGAGAAATATGAAGCAGAAGTTTTAGCCCGCGACCCATTTAATGATATCGCGATTTTAAAAGTTCAAGTATCTGATTTGTCAGAAATTAAATTAGGAGATTCAGATACGTTAAAAATTGGGCAGACGGTTATAGCTATTGGCAATGCTCTGGGAGAATATCGCAACACAGTTACTAAGGGAGTTATTAGTGGTATTAGTCGCAGAGTGATTGCTGGGGACGCTTCTGGCGCGTCAGAGGTCTTAGAAAATGTGATTCAAACTGACGCAGCTATTAATTTTGGTAACTCCGGCGGTCCTTTGATTAATTTACAAGGAGAGGTAATTGGCATTAATACAGCAATTAGTAGGGAGGGGCAGTTAATAGGATTTGCTATTCCAGTTAATCAAGCTAAACAAGTAATTGAGAGCGTTAAAGAGTATGGTTATATAGTAAGGCCATATATAGGCGTAAGATATACATTAATCAATAAGGATATCGTTGAAAAAAATAATTTAGAAGTTGACTACGGAGCTTTGATCGTTAGGGGCACAGAAGAATCTGACTTAGCGGTGATTCCTGGCTCTCCAGCAAATAAAGCCGGATTAGTTGAAAATGATATTATTTTAGAAGTAGATGGTGAGAGAATTGACGAAGAACATTCTTTGTCAAGAAGTATTCAAAAACATAAGCCCGGCGATGAGGTAGAGTTAAAAGTTTATCATCAAGGCGAAGAAAAAATAGTCAAAGTAATTTTAGAAGAATACAACAAACCCACAGAATAATAACTTCCTAACAGGTCCGACCTGCGAGGAAGTTAAAGTTTGGTGGCTAAGCCACCAAACTTTTTTATTTGACAAATTCTCTGTTTTCTGCTAATATTATTAATACTAAATAACTAAAAATAAATAATTTAATTTGTTTTAATTTTTAAACATATGACAGGTGAAAAAAACTTTCAACCCCCTGTTGAGCCAACAAAGGACAAAAAAGCAGAAGCTTTTGCTGGCATTGCTCAAAAAAAAGCTGAGGATGGAGAAGTAGATTCACAAGAAGAAAAAGAAGACAAAGGAACAGAGGAAGAAAAGAAAATTGAATTATCAGTGAGATTTAAGGCGATTCAGGATATCATGGATTACAAAAGAAGACAAAAAGGAGGGATGATGTCTGAAAAAGATGATAAGTATTTTCGTGGTACTGGCGTCGCAGATGACGTTTTTGTAAGATTACAGTGGTATATCTCGGAGTGTCTGCAACATGGTGCCCCAGTTGATGAGATAGAAAAGAATATAGATATTCTTGAATATAGTGTGGGTGAATTATTGAAAGATGATACCGATAGGGGAGAGGTAGATAAACGTCTCACTCAGTTTGTTAAAGGGAGAATAGACCATTTTGTAGCCACATTTGATCAGCGCATAGAATCAATTAAAAAATCAGGTAGATTAGTAGAGGAAAATATTGAAAAGGCGAAGAAGCAGATTGATTGGTTGTCTAAGCAAAAAGAGGACGTATTAAAGCAAGGTAAAGATTTTGAGGCAACAGGGAAGGTGCCGTCACAGGGAGACGCAAAAATATTAATGCAAATAGCTTCTGATATGGAGCATGCTATTCCTGGCGTGGAAGCGAGCCATGAAGCTGCCTTGGTTTTTAGTGCTGATAATTTTGAAGAAGAAAAAAAAGAAGAACGACAATAAAGCAATAAGATATCATTTAAAAGTTTGGTGGCTTAGCCACCAAACTTTTTTATTTGTGAAGTCTTATATATTTTGATATAATGTTATATATGGAAATGACAGAACTGATTTCAGAATTAAACAATTTTAAAGAACGGCTGGACAAGATGCGAGATTTTTTTGATATTGATGCCATAAAACAAAAAATTAAAGAAATAGAAATAGAAATGGCTCAACCAAATTTTTGGAATGACCAAAAACAAGCCAGCAACAAATCAAAAGAATTAGCAAATTTTAAAAACACATTGGATAAATGGCAGGATTTACGAACTTCTGTGAAAGATTGTTTAGAAATAGCCATTTTAGATAAAGATGACCAGTCCGTAACTCTCAGAAAAGATATTGAAAAAGAATTTAACAAAATTAGAAAAGAATTAATTGATATGGAAAAGACAACCTTTTTGTCTGGTAAATATGATAAAAAAGACGCTCTTCTTTCTATTTTCGCTGGGGCTGGTGGAGTAGATGCCCAAGATTGGACAGAAATACTTTTAAGAATGTATCTAAGATTTGCTGAAAAAAAAGGATGGACAACGCATATTATTGAACAATCGCGAGGCACAGAAGCAGGCATTAAGGGTGTTGCTATAGAAATAGAAGGTCAGTTTGCCTATGGTTTTCTCAAAGAAGAAGCAGGAGTTCATCGTTTGGTGAGAATTTCTCCTTTTGATGCGGAAAAAATGAGACATACTTCTTTTGCTATGGTTAGCGTTTTGCCTGAGATGGATGACATAGAAGTAGAAATTGATTCTGATGATTTGAGAATTGATACTTTTTTAGCTTCTGGTCATGGAGGACAGAATGTTCAGAAAAATGAAACAGCGATTCGGATTGTTCATTTGCCTACTAAAATTACAGTGAGTTGCCAAGCCGAGAGGTCGCAGAGCCAAAATAAAGAAAGGGCGATGAAAATATTAAAATCCAAACTTTATTATTACAATCAACTGGAACAAGAAGAAGAAAAAGAGCGTTTGCGCGGAGAATTTAAATCCGCTTCTTGGGGGAACCAGATTCGTTCTTATGTTCTGCATCCCTATAAAATGGTCAAAGATTTACGCACTGGATACGAGACAAACGACCCAGATAAAATTTTAAACGGAGATTTAGAAGAAATAATTGAAAGTTCTCTCCGCATAAAGCGCAAAAAGCTTTAAACCCTAATTAACCAAGTACCTAAGTACCCAATTATATTATGTGTGGAATAGTTGGCTATATTGGCCCCCAAAATGGAATAAAAATTAGCATCAAAGGCTTGCAGAGATTAGAGTATCGTGGTTATGACTCTGCTGGTTTGGCTGCCTTGTTTGGCGATAAAATTATTTGTCAAAAAACAAAAGGCAAAGTTGCTGTTTTAGAAAAGCAACTTCGTTCTGAGTCAAAAGAGAGCCATTTGGTTATTGCCCATAATCGTTGGGCAACTCACGGAGAACCTAGTGAAAATAACGCGCATCCGCATTTTGACTGTAATAAAAAAATATTTTTAGTTCACAATGGTGTTATTGAAAATTATCGCTCTTTAAAAAAATGGTTAGTTAAAAGAGGGCACAAATTTAAATCAGAGACAGATACAGAGGTAATAGCGCATTTAATAGAAGAGTATTACACTGGGAACTTATTGAAATCTGTCCGAAAAACTTTAAGTTTATTGGAAGGCGCTTATGGCTTGGCAATTATTTGCGAGCAGGAACCTGACAAATTAATTGTTGCTAAAAAGGGAAGTCCGCTGGCGATTGGTATTTGTAATAAAGGCGAATATATTGTAGCGTCAGACCCGGCCGCTATTATTGAATACACCCCACAAGTTATTTATTTAGATGATGATGAAATTGCTATCTTGAGTCGTAAGGGAATGAAAATAATGAACTCCAGAAATTCAAAGATTGAAAAAAAGATTCAAAATATTGAATGGGACTTGGCTAAAATAGAAAAAGAAGGATTTCCTCATTTTATGCTGAAAGAAATATTTAAACAGCCAGAAACAATTACTAACGCCATCAGGGGTCGCGTTTTTAAAAAATCGGCCAAAATTAGATTGGGAGGGTTAAATAAATGGCTTGATTTTATCTCTCAATCCCCACGGATGGTTTTTTTAGCTTGTGGCACTTCCTGGCATGCTGGGTTAATAGCTAAATATCTTTTTGAAAGTTTGGTTGGCTCTCCAGCTAGTACGGAATATGCCTCTGAGTTTAGATATTCTAATCAGCCCATTGACAAACAAACATCTTATTTTGTGATTAGCCAGTCAGGAGAAACAGCTGATACTTTAGAATCTCTAAGAAAAATCAAAAAAGCTGGCGGTCATGTTTTCGGTATTGTTAACGTAGTTGGTTCCACAATCGCGCGTGAGTCAGATGCTGGAATTTATATCCATGCTGGTCCAGAAATTGGAGTTGCTTCCACAAAAGCGTTTACATCGCAGATTACTTTATTGTCCGTTTTATCATTATTTTTGGGTGCTAAAAAAGGCTTAATAAATAAAAAACAACTTATAAAATATATTTCGGCATTAGAAAAGCTTCCCCATCAGGTTGAAGAAATTTTATCAGATAATAAAAAAATTCAAGTAATTGCTCAAAAATATTATAAATTTAAAAATGTTTTATATTTAGGCAGAGGATATAATTTTCCGACCGCTCTGGAAGGAGCTCTAAAACTAAAAGAAATTTCTTATATTCATGCCGAGGGATATCCTGCTGCGGAGGTTAAGCATGGACCAATTGCTTTGGTTGATAAAGATATGCCAGTTGTGGTAATTGCTACCAACAAAGAACGTTTAATTTATCAAAAAGTAATAACTAATATAGAAGAAATAAAAGCTAGAGGAGGGAACATTTTAATTATAGCCAACAAAGGAGACAAGACTGTTAAACGCTTATCTGACCAAATAATTTATGTTCCCAAAACTATTGATTTTTTATCTCCAATATTAAATGTTATTCCCTTGCAATTATTATCTTATTATATTGCTGTAAAACGGGGATGCGATGTTGATAAACCACGTAATTTAGCTAAAAGCGTTACAGTAGAATAAGAGAAGTTATGACCTCCTCTAAAGCATTTTTTTATTGTTTATTGTTTTTTGTTCTGGGAATAGGTTTGGCGTCTTTTTTATTCATTTCTTCTTTTTTTCTTTATTTTATTGTAGCGATTCTAATATTATTTTTAGTTTTTACAAGCAAGAAAAGCAAAATTTGGTTTCTTGTTTTTCTTTTTTTCTTCGCCGGAATTATTTATTACCAGTTTAGAGAAGAAAGGATAGACGAGAATCACATTGCTTTTTTAAATGGAGAAAAAATTGTTTTTCAGGGAAAAATAGTTAAAGAAATAGACGAACGTCTTGATAAAAATAAAATCACGCTTGGCAATATTGTTACACGCGACAAAAATTTAAAAGGCAAAGTTCTAATCAACGCTCCTTTGTATTCTAATTATCAATACGGCGATACTTTAGGAGTAGAATGCAAAATAGAAAAACCAAATAGTGAAAAGGACTTTAACTATGCTAATTATTTGTCTCGTTATGGGGTTTATTCGGTTTGTTATTGGCCTAAAATTAAGGTTATTGAAAGATCCAAGCAAAATAGTATATATGCGAATATTTTAAAATTTAAAAAGAAAAGTTTGAATTTTATCACAACCAATTTTCCCGAGCCTCAAGCAACCTTTCTGTCAGCAATATTATTAGGACTTAAAAAACAAATACCTGCTGATATGAGGACTTGGTTTAGTTCTTCGGGAGTATCTCATCTTTTAGCGGTTTCTGGACTTCATATTGCTATTTTAATTCAGATGATTGCTATATTGCTGACAAATGTTTTTTTAATTAAACGGCAAAAAGTTTTTGTCCCGACAATTTTTATTATATCATTATTTATTATTTTAATAGGAGCTCCTGCTTCTGCCATTCGCGCTGGCCTAATGGGACTGGCTCTATTATTTGCCAGCAAAATTGAACGGCCTTATTCAGCTTTCAATTCTTTGGTTTTGGTTGGAACGTTGATGTTATTATTCAATCCAAAATTTTTAATATTTGACATTGGTTTTCAGTTATCTTTTATGGCAGTCTTAGGTATTTCTCTTTTTTACAAATTATTTAATAAATGGTTTAGAAAAATACCTGATTATAGATTTTTGCCATTGAGAAGTTATTTAAGTATGACACTTAGCACTCAAATTTTGGTTTTACCATTGGTTTTATATTATTTCGGCAATTTATCTTTAATAGCTCCGGTTGCCAATATTCTAGTTTTATTAGTTGTGCCCATTGTAATGTTGCTGGGCTTTTTCTTTATATTCGCAAGTTTTATAAATTTCTGGTTAGCTCAAATATTTTTTTGGCCCCTGTGGATTTTAATAACTTATATTATTTTAGTAGCAAGGGTTTTCTCTGGCATTCCATATTTGTCTTTTGTAATTATGGGCTTTCCTTTTGTTGCTGCTTTAGTTATATATATTTTATTATTTTTACTCTCCGTTCATTTTTATTTTGCCCAAAAAGGCGAATTCTAAAAGTTTGGTGGCTTAGCCACCAAACTTTTCAAAGCATATGCAACTACATTTTTTTAAGAAAAATAAACCAGAAAAAGCCAATAAACTAATTTTTGTTATTGGCCTATTACTGTTTATCAATTTGGTAATTCTCGGATATTCCTTATTTTTCGTTTCTCCTCTTTCTACAGAATTGAGGGTTGTCTTTTTGGACATTGGACAAGGAGACGCAATTTTAATTCAAACCCCAAAACAAAATATTTTAATAGATGGCGGTCCAGATAAAAATATTGTCAGAAAGTTGGACCAATACATTCCTCTAACAAAACGACATATTGATTTAATGATTTTAACACATCCAGATGGTGATCATTTAGTAGGATTAGTGGAAGTTTTGCGTCGCTGGTCAGTTGGTGCGGTAGCGGAAAGCGGAATGAAAAGTCTTAATCCTGCCTATATTGAATTTAATTCTCTAATTGAATCTAAAAATATCAAAAGGTATATTATCAACACTCCTCAGAAAATGTTTCTCAAAGATGGCTTATCTCTTGATTTTCTCTGGCCCTTTTCAAAGGAATTAATCGAGGATAATGAAGGAGATTGTAATTTTCTTTCTTTAGTTGCTATATTAGATTATGATGATAATGATTTTTTACTAACTGGCGACGCAACCGAAGAGACCGAAGAGGAACTAATGTTGCGGGGTTTGAAGTTAAAAGTAGATGTTTTAAAAGCTGGTCATCATGGCTCAAAATACTCTTCTGGTATAGATTTTTTAGAACAAGTTGACCCCGAATATGCTATTATTTCTGTAGGAGAGAATAATAATTTTGGTCATCCCAGCTTAAGAGTTTTAGATAATTTTAGAAAAATTGGGACCAAGGTCTTGCGCACTGATAAAAAAGGTGATATAATATTTGAAAGTAATGGACAAACATTGACAGTAAAAACAGAGAGGTAGATATCATTAATTGTTAGTTTGCCTTATTCTTTAAGGCATTTTTTAATTATTTTTTTATGGAAAGAACATTAATCTTATTAAAACCTGATGCTTTGCAAAGAAATTTGTTAGGACAAATTATAGTGCGTTTTGAAAACAAAGGATTAAAAGTTGTAGGATTGAAAATGATGAAATTAAGCGATGCTTTATTGTTTGAACATTATGCTCACCAGAAAAATAAACCCTTTTTTAAAGATTTGGTTAATTTTATGGAAAGCGCTCCAGTGATAGCGATTGTGTTAGAGGGCGTAGAGGCCGTAAATACAGTGCGAATTCTTTGCGGGCCTACTTCTGGTCGCAAGGCTGATGTTGGTAGTATTAGAGGAGATTTTTCTATGAGTGGTCAACACAATATAATCCATGCTTCTGATTCAGAAGAAACCGCCATTCATGAAATTCAACGTTTTTTCAAAAAAGAAGAAATTTTTAAATATGAAAAGATGGATTTAAATGCCATCTATGCGAAAGAAGAATTGATATAATATAGCGTTTGGAGAAAATGTGGAAAAGTAAAACTGGACAAAACATTATTATAAGATATAATATTATTGTTTAATAAAGTTAAAGTAATTTCGCGATTGTTGTTATTCTTTTATTAATAATTAATTATTCAGCGCGCGAAAATAATGAGGTAAATAATATGGCAGAAAAAGAAAAATTTGAAAGAGGCAAAACACATGTTAATGTAGGAACAATTGGTCATGTAGACCATGGTAAGACCACCTTAACAGCAGCTATGCTAAAGTGCTTAAAGGCCTCTGGTAAAAAAATTGACAAGGAAAGAACAGTAGACCAAATTGATAGCGCCCCCGAAGAAAAGGAGAGGGGAATTACTATTGCTTTGGCTCATGTTGAGTATGAAACTGACAAACGTCATTATGCTCATATTGATTGTCCTGGTCATGCTGATTATATTAAAAATATGATCACTGGCGCAGCTCAAATGGACGGCGCGATTTTAGTAATTTCGGCAACTGATGGTCCTATGCCCCAAACTAGAGAGCATATTCTATTGGCTCGTCAAGTTGGAGTTCCCGCTATAATAGTTTTCTTAAACAAGACTGATATGGTAGAAGACAAAGAATTGGTTGAGTTAGTTAGGGAAGAAGTTAAAGATTTACTTAAGAAATATGAATATCCTGGCGATGAGATTCCTATTATTGAAGGTTCTGCCTTAAAGGCATTGGAATGCGGTTGTGGCAAGGAAGATTGTCCTAATTGTGGTCCTGTTATGAAATTGATTAAAGCTTTAGACGAATATATTCCTGACCCTAAAAGAGATTTGGATAAACCATTTTTAATGCCTATTGAAGACATTTTTTCAATTGAAGGCAGGGGCACGGTAGTTACTGGTAAGATTGAAAGAGGTAAGGTAAAAATTAACGATGAAGTAGAAATTGTTGGTTTAAGGCCCACCAAGAAAACAGTAGTGACTGGCATTGAAATGTTCAGAAAATCTTTAGATGAAGGTTTAGCTGGAGATAACGCGGGTATTCTTTTAAGGGGCACTAAGAAAGATGAAGTAGAAAGAGGTCAAGTTTTAGCTGTACCGGGAACTGTAACCCCTCATACTGAATTTGAAGGTAAAGCTTATATTCTTTCTAAAGATGAAGGTGGTCGTCACACTCCATTTTTTAATGGTTATAAACCTCAGTTTTATATCCGTACTACAGATGTAACTGGTGAAGCTGATTTGCCGAAAGGAACTGAAATGGCAATGCCTGGAGATACATTAAATCTTACCATTAAACTATCTAAACCTATTGCCCTTGAAGAGCAACAAAGATTTGCTATTCGAGAAGGCAGTCGTACTGTCGGCGCAGGAGTAGTTACTAAGATAATCAAATAAAGGATTTTCTCAAGATTTTAACATTTTTAGTATATGGCAAAAAAGACTCAAGGCCAAAATAAGAAACAGGCTGAAAAGGATAAATCTGATTATAAGCCTCGTATTCGCATTAAGGTAAAATCTTATGACCACAGAGTTATTGATGAGGCATTGAAGGAAATTATTTCTGCTGTCAGTCGTTCTGGCGCGAAAATAGTAGGACCTATCTTTTTGCCTACAGTTAAAAGGAAATATACTGTTCTTCGTTCATCTTTTGTTCACAAAAATTCTCAAGACCAGTTCGAGAAAAGAGTTCATAATCGGTTAATTGATATTATGGATTTCAACCCTCAAACCTTAGAGGTTTTAAGAAGCTTGAATTTACCTGCAGGAATAGATGTAGAAATAAAAATGTGACATATTAAATGGTTTTTGATTATTTTTAATAACCATTTGTTGACTAACAAATGAAATGTTAAAGGGAATTGACTACCTGATGAGAAAAATTTTCATTACTTTAAATCAGACAAAAAGCAAATATAAATAAGCCGGATTTGTAACCGGTCTGCAAGGGTCTGGTTCTCCGGCTTTTTTTATTGAGCATTAAATGTAAAACATGAAATTCATATTGGGAAGAAAAATAGAAATGACTCAAATATTTCAGGGAGATAAAGTTATTCCAGTAACTAAAATAAAGGCTGGACCTTGTTTTATTACTCAATTGAAAGAAAATAAAATAAGCGCTGAACCATATTTTGCCGTTCAGGTTGGATTTGAAAAAGCCAATCCCAAGAAAGTGAAAAAACCCCAAAAATATATTCCCTACAAACATTTATCAGAATACAAAACCCTGGATAAAAATGATATTAAAATTGGAGATGAAGTTAAAGTTAATATTTTTGAGAAAGGCGATAAAGTTGACTTAAAAGGAGTGTCTAAAGGCAAAGGGTTTCAGGGAGTGGTTAAAAGACATGGGTTTCATGGTTCTCCCGCTAGTCACGGACATAAAGATCAATTAAGAATGCCAGGTTCAATCGGCTCTACTGACGCTGCTAGGGTTTTTAAGGGCACAAGAATGGGTGGTAGAATGGGAGGAGAAAACGTAACTGCCAAGAATTTAGAAATTATAGATATTATCCCCGCTGATAATTTATTATTTGTGAAAGGAGCTGTTCCTGGAGCTAGAAATTCTTTATTAAAAATTATTGGGGTCTGACCCCATTTTATGTGCTTTGCAAATCTGTTCTGGCATTGTCTTGTAGCTCGATTTTTTGAAAATAGCACATTTTATAATTAATTTATATGCCAACTATTTCAATTTATAATCAAAAAGGAGAATCAATAAAACGCCAGAAGTTAAATGACCAAATTTTTGATTGTCAGCCCAAGAAAGATATCATTCATCAGGTAGTAATTTTGTCCTTAGCCAATAAAAGGCATCCTTTTGCTCATACCCTTAAGAAGGGGGATGTTAGGGGGGGTGGCAAAAAGCCTTGGCGACAAAAAGGAACTGGTCGGGCTAGAGCGGGTTCTATTCGTTCTCCGCTTTGGAAAGGAGGAGGAGTTACTTTTGGCCCAGATAAAGAAAGAAATTATTCCAAAAAAATTAATAAAAAAATAAAGAAGAAAGCTCTTTATATGTGTTTATCTGACAAAGTTAAAGAGAAAAGATTATATATTCTGGATAAAATAGAATTATCAGAAATTAAAACCAAAAAATTTGTAGATATTTTAAGTAAATTAATCCCAGAAAAAAATAAAAAGATTCTTTTAGCCTTAGAAGACAATGATAAAAATATTATTAAATCTGCGCGCAACATTGAAAAACTTCGCACAATGCCTGTTGAAAGTTTAAACGTTTTAGATTTATTAAAAGCAGATTATTTAGTCACCACAGTTAAAGGAATTAAAAAAATAGAAAAACACTATATCTAACGACATCAGGTACTTAGGTAATCAGGATTTGTAAAAATACAATAATTTTAATCCCAATTAACCAAGTACCCAATTAACCAATATATTATGTCCTTATTTAAGAAGAAAAAAGATTCCTCGACACCAGTCAAGATAAGTCAGGAAAAAGAAGAATCATCGACCATTAAGAAGGAGGCGCCTTCGGTTTCTTCTGCTCAAAAAGACCCCAAAAAAACATTAAAGAAAGCAACAGTAATACATAGATTGAAAGGTTCTCATTTGGCTGATACTGGATTTAGAAATCTTCTGCTTCGGCCAATTATAACAGAAAAGGCTACAGTTTTGGCAGGAGAAAATAATTGTTATGTTTTTGAGATTGCCCAAAGAGCAAATAAGATTTCTATTAAGAAAGCGATTGCGGAAATTTATAATTTTATCCCCATTAAAGTCAACATTGTTAAAATTAAGGGCAAAAAAGTGAGATATGGTCGTTCACAAGGCAGAACTAAGAATAGAAAAAGAGCTTTAGTTTTTCTTAAAAAGGGCGATAAGATAGAATTTGTAAAAAAGTAGATAGAGTAAAGCGCTAATTTTAGACATCCAATTAACTAATTTATATGTTAAAGTTATATAAACCGACAACTCCAGGGAGGCGAAAGGCCAGCGTGGTAGACACTAAAGAATTGTCTAATGTTAGGCCATTTAAAAAATTACGAGTTATTAAGAAGCGTAAATCTGGTCGTAGTCACGGAAAGGTTACTGTCAGACATCAAGGCGGACAAGAGAAAAGATATTATCGCAAAATTGATTTTAGACGCGACAAATTTGATATACCAGCTGAGATAAAAACACTAGAATATGACCCTAATCGTTCTGCGTGGATTGCTTTGGTTTGTTATACTGATGGGGAAAAGAAATATATTTTAATGCCAGAGGGAATGAAAGTTGGAAATAAGATTTTCAATTCTCAGAAAAAAATTGATGCTGATTTAGGAAATAGGATGCCCCTAAAATATATTCCTTTAGGCACTAAAGTTTATAATATAGAATTACAGCCTAATCAAGGAGGAAAGCTCGCGCGTTCAGCTGGAAATACGGCTGTCTTAATGGATATTAATGATAGTTTAGCTCAGTTGAAATTACCATCTACTGAAAGAAGAATAGTTTCTGAAAATTGTTTAGCTAGTGTTGGGTCGGTAAGCAACCCAGAGTGGCGTTTCATTCGTTGGGGCAAAGCAGGACGTATGAGACACAGAGGCATTAGGCCTACGGTTAGAGGAAAAGCAATGGCTCCCGTGGCGCATCCACATGGTGGAGGTGAAGGGAATTCTCCAATTGGTTTAAAGCATCCTAAAACTCCATGGGGCAAACCAGCATTAGGAGTTAAAACCAGAAATAAAAAAAAATGGACTAATAAATACATAGTCTCAAGAAGGGTGAAAAAAAGAAAAAAGAAGTAAATCAGCAATTAACAATCAATATATGTCTAGATCACTTAAAAAAGGACCTTGGGTAGACCCAAAATTATTAAAGAAAATATCCAAATTAAAGTCCGGGGATAAAACAGCAATAAAAACCTGGTCGCGAAGTTCAACTATTGTTCCAGAAATGGTAGGTTTTGTTTTTGGTGTTCATAATGGCAAAATTCACATTCCAGTTTCAGTATCCGAGAACATGATTGGCCATAAATTAGGTGAATTTTCTTTGACTAAAAAATTTATAAAACACGGAGGAAAGATTCAAAAAGCCTTAGAAATGGCTGTCAAGAAAAAATAGTAATAATTATAAAATTTTTTTATGCAGGTGCGAACTCAAAGTAAGTATCTAAAGATATCGGCCAAAAAAATGAGATTAGTGGCTGTAGTGATTAAAGGAATGGATGTTTCTTATGCTTTAAATTATTTAAAATTTATTCGCCTTAAGGCATCACCTTTAGTTGCTAAAACTCTCCACTCGGCCATAGCTAATGCAGAGCATAATTTTAACCTTGATAGTCATAATCTTTTTGTAAAAAAAATTTTTGCTGACGAAGGAACAATGCTTAAAAGATGGAGAGCCAGAGCATTTGGGAGAGCCACTCCTATACACAAAAAGAGTTCGCATTTAACAATCATTTTAGAGGAAAAAGTTCCCAGTAAACAATCCGCTAAAACAAAAGACAAAAAATTAAAAGAGCCATCTATCTTGAAAGATAGTGTCCCCAAAACAGAACCAAAGACAATAGAAGATGTTTCTGTTCAGGAGACCACAAAACAAGATGTTAAGGAAGAGGTAAGAATAGCTGGAGATGATTATAAACATGGCGGGAGTAAACATTATAAAGAGCAAAAACTTCATAGAGCTCGTGACAAGTCCAAAGGCTCAAAATTGAGAAATATTTTTAGAAGAAAAAGCATCTAAATTAACGAATATTATTATGGGTAGAAAAGTAAATCCAAAAATTTTTCGCATACCGCTTATTAATCTATGGGATTCAAAATGGTTTGCTAATAAAAATAAATTCCGCCATTTTTTGGAGGAAGATTTACGAATTAGAAAATTTTTAAAGACAAAATTAAAAAATTGCGGAATTTCTAAAATAATTATAGAGAGATTCGCTGGAACATTCAGGATAATAATTCGCACAGCTAAACCTGGTTTGATTATTGGTAGGGGTGGTCTTGATATTGAAAAGTTAAAGAAGGCAATTAAACCAAATTTTTTAAAAAATAAAGATTTAAATTTAGAAATTAATGTTATAGAAGAAAAATCGCCTTTATTAGCCGCAGAAGTAGTTTTGGAAGGAGCAATTTTGGAATTAGAAAAAAGAATGCCATATAGGCGAGTGTTAAAAAAGGTCATTAAGCAGGTTCAAGGTGGAGGAGCTCAGGGAGTTAAAATTATAGTCAAAGGACGTTTGGGTGGCGCGGAAATAGCTAGGTCGGAAAAAGCGATTTGGGGAAATCTTCCTCTTCATACTTTACGCGCTGACATAGATTATGCTCGCGGAGTAGCTACTACCACTTATGGTTCTGTTGGAGTTAAGGTCTGGATTTACAAAGGAGAGAAATTTCAGAAAGAAAAAGAATCAGTGAATAAACAAGAAGTAAAATCAAATAAATTACAATAATTAATTGGAGTGAAACGACATTTATATGTTAATGCCCAAAAAGTTAAAACATCGCAAGAGTCACAAGGGCCGAGCTAGAGGTAAAAGGGTAGCTACCAGAGGCACTAGAGTTAGTTTTGGGGATTTTGGGCTGAAAGGATTGGATTTTTCTTGGATTACCTCTAGACAAATTGAATCAGCTCGTCGCACCATAACTCATTCTTTGGTAAAAACTGGAAAGGTATGGATTAGAATATTTCCCTATAAACCAGTGACAGCCAAAGGAGCTGAAACTCCAATGGGTGGAGGCAAGGGAGCAGTTGACCATTATGTGGCGGTAGTTAAACCGGGCACCGTTCTTTTTGAGATTGCTGGAGTTGAAGAATCAGTTGCCAAAGAGGCCTTTCGTTTAGCTTCGCACAAATTGCCAGTGAAAACAAAATTTGTTGTTCGTGTGTAAAATTTTAAAATTTTTGGTATGAAAATATCTGAACTCAAAACAAAAACAAAACAAGAATTACAGAAAATGTGTAGATCTGAACAGGAGAAGTTGAGAATATTGCGTTTTGATATTAAACTCAAGCAATCCAAAAATGTCAGAGAAATACTAAAAACCAGAAAATTAATTGCCCAAATACTTACAATTTTGAACATCAAAAAAGGTAAAATAGTAAAAAAATAAAATAATCAGCAATTAACAATCAGCAATCAGCAATTAACAATTAATATATGTCTAATAAAAAATTTCAGGGCACAGTAGTTAGTAAGAAAATGGACAAAACTATTGTAGTTGAGGTGAATAGAGTAAAAATACATCCTCTATACAAAAAGAGATATACTGTTAGTAAAAGATATAAAGTGCATGACCAGAAACAAGAAGCCAAGATTGAAGATAAAGTTATTTTTAAGGAATGCAGACCCTTATCTAAAGATAAACGTTGGAGATTAATAACGATTTTATCTAAAAAAGTGAGCTCGTAGAGCAAAAGTTTTTTGGTAACAAAATCGTTACCCTGTTAAATAATTTCGCCTTTGGCGAAATTGCCACATAGTGACATTTAACAGGGTGCTCAAAAATAAATTAATTAATTTTTTCGCATGATTCAATCAGAAACTAGATTAAAAATTATAGACAACACAGGAGCTAAAGAAGTAATGTGTATTACTGTGCTAAGAGGATATAAGAGGCGTTATGCTGGTTTAGGTGATATTATTGTAGCCACCATTAAAAAGGCAGCTCCCCATACTATGGTAAAAAAGGGAGAAATTGTCCGCGTGGTGATTGTTAGAACTAAAAAGGAAACTCGTCGACCCGACGGCACTTATATTAGATTTGGTGACAATGCCGGAGTTATTATTGACCCCAAAAATAAAGAGCCAAAGGGTACTAGAATTTTTAGTGTAGTTGCTCGTGAGTTACGGCAAAAAGGTTTTATGAAAATTATATCTTTAGCGCCCGAAGTACTCTAGTTCGTAAATTTAGACATTTTTGGTATGAAAATTAAAAAAAATGACATTGTTCAAATAATTCAAGGTAAAGACGCTGGGAAAAAGGGAAAAGTCTTAAAAGCTATGCCCAAAATTAACAAAATTGTAGTTGAGGGTTTAAATTTAGCTATTAAGCATGTTCGCCCACGTCGGGAAGGAGAGAAGGGTCAAAGAGTCAAGATGGCTATGCCTTTTGATGTTTCAAATGTTATGTTAATCTGCCCGCGTTGCAAGAAAAAAATCAGAGTAGGTTATAAAATATTGACGGATGGAAGCAGAAAAAGATTTTGCAGGAAATGCAATGATGTTTTTAAATAGAAAATTTATGTTGTCTTTGAAGAAAAAATATATTAAAGAAATAGTACCAGCAATGGAAAAGAAATTTGGTTATCATAATGCTTTAGCTGTTCCTAAGGTAATTAAGGTAACTGTTAATGTTGGTATTAGTCGCGCTAAATCCGAAAAAGATTCTAAATATGTTGAGATTGTAGAAAGAACTATTTCTGAAATTACTGGGCAGAGGCCAGTTAAAAATTTAGCTAAGAAATCTATTGCGGGTTTTAAGATTAGAGAAGGTTTTGTGGTCGGAGTAAGTACAGTTTTGCATTCTCTTAAAATGTATGATTTTTTAACCAAATTAGTTAATGTTTCTTTGCCACGTATTAGAGATTTTAGGGGAATTCCAGAAAAAAGTATTGACCAAAAAGGAAATTTATCAATAGGCATTAAAGAGCAAATAGTTTTTCCTGAAATTTCTCCAGAAAAAGTGGGAAGATTACATAATCTTCAAATAGTGATTACAACTAATGCCCCTAACCACGAACAGGGAGTAGAATTATTTAAATTAATGGGATTTCCCATTATGAATTAATATTTTTTATGGCCAAGAAGTCGCAAATAGTTAAATCAAAGAAAGAGCCCAAATATAGTACACGTATAGTGAGACGATGTTGGCGTTGTGGGAGAAAACGCGGATATATGAGAGAATTCGGTCTTTGTCGTATCTGTTTTCGAGAATTAGCAACCAAGGGCGCTATTCCAGGAGTCAGAAAATCATCATGGTAAATAATGGGTACTTGGGGATTGGGTAATTAGGTAATCGGGATTTTATTAAAATAACTTATATTAATTAGAATAATTGAAAATTATGACTGATCCAATTGCGGATATGTTAACTAGAATAAGAAATGCTTTGTTAGTGAAAAAACAGGCAATAGTTTTTCCGCATTCTAAGCTTAAATTTAATATTGGCAAAATTTTAGAAAAAGAAAGCTTGATAAAAAAGGTGGAAGTTATTGATTTGTCTAAAGAAAAGAGCAAAAATACTAATAAAGCTAATAATTTTAAACAAATAAAAATTACCCTAAAATATAATGCCCAACAGCAATCAGTTATTAATTCTCTGCAAAAAATCAGTAAGCCAGGTCGCAGGGTTTATGTCAAAGGTAACCGTGTTCCTAAAGTTTTGAAAGGTTTTGGTTTAGCTATTTTGTCTACCTCTAAGGGATTAATGACTGACCAAGAAGCGCGTGAGCATAACATTGGTGGTGAGCTTATTTGCCAAATATGGTAAAGACATGGGAACCCCGTAAAGTCGCTAAGCTCCCACGGGGCAGGCATGGGAACAATTTAACAATCAACAATTAATCCGTTAGACTAATTAGAATAATTTTATTCTTATGAGTAGAATCGGGAGACAAATTATTTCTGTCCCAGAAACAGTAGAAATAAAAATTGAGAAGGAAGAAATTTCAGTTAAAGGAAAAAATGGTGAACTTAAGCAAGTTTTGCCAGATTTTTTGCGAGTTGTAGTTAAAGATGATAAATTAATTGTAGGCATAAAGAATATTAAGGACAAAAAGCAAAAATCATTATGGGGGACCATGAATAGATTGATATTTAATATGATTAAAGGAGTAACAGATGGATTTGAGAAAAGATTAGAAATGGTTGGCGTTGGATATAGGGCAGAGGTTAAGGGTGGTAAACTGATTTTGCGTTTGGGTTTTTCTCATCCCATAGAATATATTATTTCCCCAGATATAGAAATAACAGTAGAGAAAAATTTAATTATTATTACTGGCATCAATAAACAAAAAGTTGGAGATGAGGCAGCCAAAATTAGACGTTTCCGAAAGCCAGAACCATATAAAGGCAAAGGAGTGAAATATGTTGGCGAAGTTATTAGACGCAAAGCAGGAAAAAAGGCAGTGAGTGCCGGAAATTAATGTAAGAATTTATGGATACTAAATCAAAATATATACTTAGAAAAGCACGTTGTCGCCGAATTCGTGCTAAAATAAAAGGAACTCCAGTGCGTCCGCGTCTTTGTGTTTTCAGAAGCAATAAATATTTGTATGCTCAATTAATTGACGACAAGGCGGGTAGGACCTTAGCTTCTTGTTTTGGAAAGTCCAACATTAAAGATGCTTATAAGATTGGTGAAGAAATGGCCAAAAAGGCCTTGGCTCAGGATATTAAAAGCATACTTTTTGACCGTAGTGGATATAAATATCATGGTCAAGTAAAAGCAGTTTCAGAAGGGGCCAGAAAAGGAGGTCTTCAATTTTAAAATAATTTAATTTTATTTATGCCTAAACCAAAAAGAACAAACAGGGGTAGTATGCGGAACGTAAGAGTTAAGCCAGAATTTGAGCAAAAACTTGTTGATTTAGCTCGAGTAACTAGAGTAGTAAAGGGAGGGAAACGTTTAAGATTCCGAGCCTGTATGGTAATCGGGGACTATAAGGGGAAGATTGGTTTTGGAGTAGCCAAGGGCGCTGACGTTTCAACTGCTATTAACAAGGCAGTGCGTCAAGCTAAGAAGAATTTGTTAAAAATTGATGTATCTAAGGGAACAATTCCGTACGAAGTTAGAGCCAAATATAAAGCTGCTTATATTCTTTTGCGACCAGCTAAAAAGGGACATGGCTTGGTATCAGGTGGAGTGGTTCGCATTGTTCTTTCCTTGGTTGGGTTTAAAAATTTAACCACCAAAATATTAGGCTCTAACAATAAAATTAACAATGTAAAAGCAACAATGAAAGCTCTAAATATATTAATTTCTGTTGTCGATAAAAAAGAAAAAATATGACTCTTGCGTTAAATAATATTTCTCCTAAACTAAAGTCTAGAGCCTCTAAAAAACGAGTTGGTAGAGGAAATGCTTCTGGCCATGGAACATATTCTTGTCGTGGCAATAAGGGACAGAGGTCAAGGTCTGGCGGAAAGTCAGGGCTAAAATTAAGAGGATTAAAAAAAGCAGTTAAAGCTTTTCCGAAATTTTCTAAACTTAAGAGTTCAACCATTAAAATGTCTATTGTTAATTTAGCCAATATAGAGAGTAAATTTAAAGAAGGCGATATAGTTAGCCCCCAAAAAATGACAAAAGTAGGTTTATTAAAAAATTATAAAAATGGGGTTAAAATTTTAGCTTCTCCCACTTCAGCCAAAAAAAAGATTTTGAAGAAAAAATTAACTATTAAAGCTCATGCTTTTTCTAAGGTCGCTCAAGAAGAGATTAAAAAAGCTAAAGGAAAAATAGTAATACTTTAATTTTTAAATATGCAATTTTTAAATAAAATCAGACAAATTTGGCAAATTAAAGATTTGAGAAATAAGATTTTGTTTGTTTTTGTTATGCTAGTAATTTTTAGAATTGCTGCTCACATTCCTTTTCCAGGAGTGAATGTAGCTAATTTGAAAGATTTTTTTGCGCGCAATGAAATGTTAGGAATGTTGAACGTTCTTTCCGGAGGAGCTATGTCTAATTTTTCTATTGTGGCTATGGGCATTGCTCCATATATTACTGCCTCTATTATTATGCAATTATTAACTATGGTAATTCCTAAGCTAGAGGAGTTAAGCAAGGAAGGTTCGGCTGGTCGGCAGAAAATAAATCAATATTCTCGCGTTTTAACCGTTCCGTTAGCTTTAGTTCAATCTTACGGGATGTTGATGCTTCTTAGACAGTCAAGTTCCACTGTTGTCGGAGATCTTTCTTTTTTCAATATTGCTAATATTTTAATTGTGATGTTAGGAGGAACTATGTTTTTGATGTGGTTAGGAGAGTTAATTACTGAAAAGAAAATAGGCAACGGTATTTCTCTTTTAATTTTTGCTGGTATTGTGGAAAGGTTGCCCGCTTCTTTACAACAATCAATTGCTATTTTTGATATTTCTCAATTAACTACTTGGATAATTTTAACTGTTTTGGCCTTGATTACAGTAGCGGGAGTGGTTTGGTTAACAGAGGGCCAAAGAAATATTCCGGTCACTTATGCGCGTCGTATTCGGGGACATCGTATGTATGGGGGGACTGATACTTATTTACCGATGCGCGTTAATCAAGCAGGTATGATTCCTATTATTTTCGCTATTTCCATTGTTTTGTTTCCTTCTTTGATTGGGCAATTTTTAATTAGATCTGCTTCATCTTTTTTTGTGAAGTTTGGTCAATTCTTGATTACTTTAATGCAAAATCAGTTGTTTTATGGCTTAATATATTTTGTTTTGGTGGTAGTTTTCACTTATTTTTATACCAGCATTATTTTTCATCCCAAACAAATCGCAGAACAATTACAAAAACAAGGAGGATTTGTTCCTGGTATTAGGCCGGGAGCCCCCACTTCTCATTTTTTATCCAATGTCAGCAACCGAATTATGTTAGCAGGAGCGCTTTCCCTTGGTTTAATAGCTGTTTTGCCGATTATTACTCAGAATGTTTTTAAGATTTCTACTTTTGTAGTTGGCGGAGCTGCGATTTTAATTGTAGTTAGTGTAGTTTTGGAAGTTGTGAAACAAATTCAAGCCCAGATTTCTATGCATGAATATGAAGGGCTGTAACTATTGTTCCGCATTTGTTTGATATTTAGAATTTAGGATCTTAAGCGAAGCGTTTTTATGTCTAATAAAAAAATTTTAAATATCATTTTGTTAGGACCCCAAGGTTCTGGCAAAGGAACGCAAGCTAAACTTTTAGCAAATAAATTTAAATTAGAGCACATAGAGATAGGGAATGCTTTGCGTGAGATAAAAAAAGATGACACAATATTGGGCAGAGAAGTTGCTCAAATTATTGATAAAGGCAAAATGGTGCCATTTCAGTTAGTTGTTAAGATTGTTGATAAAGAAGTAGCAATAATTTCTGCGAACAAAGGTATTGTTTTTGACGGCACTCCAAGGCGTCTTGTTGAAATTAAGCCATTAGAAAAAATTTTGAAGAAAAATGGGAGACATATTACCCATGTTTTTTTTGTTCAAATTTCAGAAAGAGAAACAATCAACAGATTGAGCAAGCGTTATATTTGTAGTCAATGCAATAAGATTTTTATTCTTGAAAAGGATGTTGCGAATAAATCAAGAAAGTGTCCTAAATGCGGAGGAAATATTATCCGTCGCAAGGACGATACCCCAGAAGGAATTAAAAAAAGATTAGCTCTCTATCAAGAGAGAACGTTCCCGGTAGTTGAGTATTATCGCCAACAACAAAAATTAATAAAAATCAATGGTGAACAATCAATAGAAAATGTTTTTAAAGATATTAAGCTATATTTATGAATACAAATGTTGTTATTAAGACAGATTCAGAAATTGAAATTATGCGTCAGGCTGGACGATTATTAGGTAAAGTGATATCACAAGTGGCTTCTGTTGTCCGTCCCGGAATATCTACCTTAAGTTTAGACGATTTAGCTGAGAAATTAATTATAGATTCGGGCGCGCGACCAGCCTTTAAGGGATATGGGCAGGGTAATAATAGATACCCAGCAACCCTTTGTACCTCAGTTAATGAAGAAGTTGTTCATGGCATACCTCGCAGAGATAAAATATTAAACGAAGGTGATATTATAGGTTTGGATTGTGGTTTAATATACAATGGATATTTTTCTGATATGGCAATAACTGTCCCTGTTGGCAATGTCTCTCATGAAGCAGAAGAATTGCTTAGAATAACTAAGAAGTCACTTAATATAGCGATTCAAACGATTAAATCAGGAGTTCGTTTAGGTAGTGTTTCGTCAGCAATTCAATCTTGCGCTGAAAAAAATAATTTTTCTGTAGTACGAGATTTAACTGGTCATGGTATTGGTAAAGAACTGCATGAACCTCCCGTAATTTTGAATTATGGTCTTCCCCATACTGGAATAACCCTAGAAAAGGGAATGACTCTATGTTTTGAGCCAATGGTTAATATTGGAGATTGGCGAGTAAAAACGCTTAAAGATGGCTGGACAATTGTTACCAGTGACAATAGTTTATCTGCCCATTTTGAACATATGATTTTAGTTACTAAATCTGGCGCCGAAGTTTTAACCAAATTTAATTAAACAATAAAGTTCTAACGTTCCTATGCTTTATGTTACTATCCATTGACTATGGTTCTAAACATATTGGATTGGCTATAGCTTCTTTGCAGACAAAAATAGCTACGCCATATAAGACAATACAAGGAGAGGATGTTTCTTTGTTATTCAAAGACCTACGCGAAATTATTCTAAAAGAAAAAATAAAGAAAATTGTTGTTGGACACCCCCTTGGTTTATCTGGCAATAATAGTGAGCAAACACAAAAAACAGAAAAATTTATTAAACAATGTAAAGAAGAATTTAATTTGCCAATTGTTGTTTTTGACGAAAGATTAACAAGCAAGATGGCTAATCATTTATCTATGGGCAAGCAAAATCACGCCATTGCCGCCAGCATTATTTTACAAGATTATATCGACCGCCAAGCATTTGAACATGGGAACATTTGAACATTAGAGCATTATTATGTTATTTATAATATTTTTTCTCGCCAGTTTTGTTCTATCATTGATTTTAACGCTATTGATAAGATGGCTAGCAATTAAGTTTAATATATTAGACAGACCAGAAACCAATAAAAGAAAAATCCATTCTAAAGCAATTCCCCTTATGGGCGGAGTTGCTATTTTTCTTTCATTTTTTATTGTTTTATTAATCGCTAAACGTTTTTCTTTATTGCCAGGTTTGGTGCCGTCTGATAAGCAATTAATTGGCATAATAATTGCCGCTTCATTTTTGATGCTCGGTGGATTTTTGGACGACAAATATCATTTATCTCCCATCCAACAATTTGTTTGGCCTGTTTTGGCTTGTTTAGCAATAATTATCAGCGGAATAGGTATTACATTTATGAACAATCCTTTTGGTTCTGGATATTTATATTTTGACACAATAAAAATTGAAGTCCTCAGGCTAAATGGAGTTCCTTATTATTTCACCCCCCTCTCTGATGTTTTAACTTTCATTTGGTTGTTATTATTAATGTATTCTACCAAATTGCTTGATGGTCTGGATGGTTTAGTTTCTGGGGTTACGGTTATTGGTGCTTTAAGTATTACTGCTCTTTGTTTGTTCACCCAATTTTACCAGCCAGATACAGCAACAGTGTCTTTGATTTTAGCTGGTGCTTTTTTAGGATTTTTGATTTTTAATTTTCATCCAGCAAAGATTTTCTTAGGAGAAGGAGGTAGTCTTTTAGCAGGATTTTTTTTGGGGGTTTTGGCTATAATTTCGGGGAGTAAATTTGCAACAACCTTTTTGATTTTAGGTTTAGCTGTTTTGGATTTAATTAGCGTTGTTTTTCAGAGATTTTTTGAAAAACGCCATTCCATTTTTAGCGCAGACAAAAAGCATCTCCATTTCCGCTTACTTGACGCTGGCTTTTCGCATCGTTTGGTAGTTATTTTTTATTGGTCTATTGCTTTAGTATTCGGCTTTATTGCTCTCTTTTTACACACCCAAGGCAAGGTCGTCGTCCTATTAGCACTAATAATTCTCGGTAGCTTTTTAATATATTCCCTCTCTAAATCTAGCAAAAAAAGAACGAAAACTGACCCCAGGGGTCCGTCTTTTACAACATTGCCCTAAGCCCCCTTCTAGTGGCATTAAGAGGTATATTTTTAAGAAATTAAGAGGACATCAGTTGTCATTTATTTATGACGTCTTATATCGCATCTCTGTGGATATTAGACATGTATTGCTAATTAATTATTAAAAATTACTATTAATTTACATTTTTAATCCCCAATCACTCATCTTGTTTTTTTCTACAATCTTAATATAATAAATAATATGGCTAATTCTCCACAAAATGACAATGAAATAATCCTTTTTGCGGAAACTAATTATAGAAATATTCGCAGAAAGTTTGGAATTAAGCGCCAAGACCGTCGGCGCCATATGTATTTGATTGGCAAAACTGGAACTGGCAAATCAACTGCACTAGAAAATATGATTTATCAGGATATTCAGATGGGACACGGAGTTGCGATTGTAGACCCTCATGGTGATTTAGCTGAAAGAGCTTTAGATTTTATCCCCTCCAATAGAATTAATGATGTTGTGTATTTTAATCCAGCAGACACGGAAAATCCTTTTGCTTTCAATGTTTTAGAGCGAGTGGATTCTAGCCAACGTCATTTAGTGGCATCTGGTTTAGTTGGTGTTTTTAAGAAAATTTGGGCTGATTCTTGGGGTCCTCGTCTAGAATATGTATTAAGAAATACAATTTTAGCTTTATTGGAATATCCCGGGAGCACACTTTTAGGAATTATGAGGATATTGGTTGATAAAGAATTTAGAAAAAAGGTTGTGGATCGCTTAACAGACCCAGTGGTGAAATCCTTTTGGACTAATGAATATCCCAAATATCCAGACCGCTTAAGGGCCGAAGCAATTGCTCCTATTCAAAATAAGGTTGGTCAATTTTTGTCTACTTCTTTGATTAGAGATATTGTTGGACAAGTAAAATCAAAAATAAATTTGCGGGAAATAATGGATAACAAAAAAATTCTGATTATGAATCTTTCCAAGGGGAGAATAGGAGAAGACGCTTCAGCTTTATTAGGGGCGATGATGATTACCAAGATTCAGATGGCTGCCATGAGCAGAATTAACATCCCGGAAGAAGAAAGACAGGATTTTTATCTTTATGTTGATGAATTTCAAAATTTTGCCACTGAATCCTTTGCTGATATTTTATCTGAAGCTCGTAAATATCATTTAAATTTGATTTTGGCGCATCAATATATTGACCAATTAACAGTCAAGGAAAGTTCTCAGGTTAGAGATGCTATATTTGGTAATGTGGGAACTATGGTTGTTTTTAGGGTTGGAGCTAAAGATGCCGATTTTTTGGCAAAAGAATTTGTCCCACGTTTTGAAGAAACAGATTTAGTGGATTTAGACCAATACAATATATATGTCAAATTGATGATAGATGGAATCACTTCCGAACCATTTTCTGCACTAACGTTGCCACCTTTATCTATGCCAGAAGGCAATGCAGAAAAAATAATTAAAGGCTCAAGGGAAAGATATGCAGAGCCTAGAAAATTAGTGGAAGAGAAAATAGCTCGCTGGAGTGGAATAATGAAAAATGGCGAATCTTTACCAGACGAAAAAATAGTGAAATATGAAGCTAAATGTTCAGGTTGTGGAGCAACAATTCATGTTCCCTTTATTCCAGATGGCGTTCGGCCCGTTTATTGCAAAACATGTCTAAAGAAAAATCGCGCGCAAAAAGAAAAAAATAGTAAATAAAATAATGAAGGTTAGCGAAATTAGAGAAATTTTTTTAGATTATTTCCAAAAAAAAGGGCATAAAATTATGCCCTCATCTTCTTTGATTCCCGCTGACCCAAGCGCGCTTTTTACTTCAGCTGGCATGCAACAATTTATTCCATTTTTGAGCGGGGAATCTAAGCCATTAAATGATAAAATTTGTTCTATTCAGAAATGTTTTCGCACTTCAGATATTGAAGAAGTAGGAGACGAATTTCACCACACATTTTTTCAAATGTTAGGGAATTGGTCTTTTAATAATTATTTTAAAGAAGAAGCCATTGAAATGGCCATAGATTTATTAACCAATCATTATCATTTAGATATTTCGCGCCTTTGGGTTACTATTTTTAATGGAACCAAAGGAATAGAAGCAGACCAAGGGGCTGAAAAGATTTGGTTAGAAAACGGGATTTCTAAAGAGAGGATAAGTTCTTTTGGCTTTAAGGATAATTTTTGGGGTCCAATTGGAAATAGTGGTCCTTGTGGTCCTTGTTCGGAAATATATTATGACAGGGGAGAGAGCTTCAAGAAGAGGAAGTGTAATTTGGAAAATTGTGGACCTAACTGTAGTTGTGGAAGGTTTGTAGAAATCTGGAACTTGGTTTTTATGGAATATAATAAAATAGAAAATGGAAGTTATGAAAAATTATCAGTTAAAAATATTGACACAGGCGCTGGTTTGGCAAGATTAGCTTGTGTTTTGCAAAATAAATTTTCTGATTATGAGACGGATTTGTTTTTACCTTTGATGCGAAGGATTGAAGAAATTTCTAATGTTGATAAAATCAATGAAAAATATCAAAGAATTATTGCTGACCATATTAGAGCTTCGTGTTTTTTAATTTCGGCGGGAATTATGCCTAGTAAGGAGGATAGAGGATATGTTTTAAGGCGTCTTATACGTAGAGTTATGCGTTATGGTAGATTAATTAATAGTCAAAAAGAATTTTTGATACCCTTAGCGCAAACAGTAATTGATTTATATTCTGATTTCTATCCAGAGTTATTGGAAAATAAAGATGATATTTTGGAGGTAATCAAAGAAGAAAGGGACAAATTTAATCAAACCCTTGTTAAGGGTTTGAAAAGATTTAAGGATATAGTTCAAGAGGCGCGAATAAATAAACAGGATGTTCTGGACCCTGAAACAGTTTTTCATTTATATGATACTTATGGGTTTCCTGTTGAACTAACAGCAGATATGGCTCAAGAAGAAAATTTGAAAATAAATCAGATTGCTGTTCAGCAAGAATTTGAAAAACATAAAGAAATTTCTCGCGCTGGAGCTCAAAAAAAATTTGGAGGCGTAGGAATTGATAGAGTAGATAACAAAGAGGATAAAGAGAAACTTACTAAACTTCATACAGCAACACATCTTTTGCATCAGGCCCTACGAGAAGTTTTGGGAGATAGCGTTCATCAGGCTGGTTCAGATATTAACATCGAACGTCTTCGTTTTGATTTTACTTATTCTCAGAAATTAACAGAAGAAGAAAAAAATAAAGTAGAAGAAATTGTAAACGAGAAAATACAAGAAGCGCTTCCCGTCACAATGAAAGAAATGCCCTATAAGAAAGCAATTGAAAAAGGGGCCTTAGCTTTTTTTAGAGAAAAATATCCAGAAATAGTTAAAGTTTATTCAATCGGTGGCAATTCTTCAGCAGGCTCAGAATCTCCTTTCAGTCGTTCTTCGGCAGGCTCAGAATCTCCTTTCAGTCGAGAGATTTGCGCGGGTCCGCATGTCAAAAATACGAAAGAATTAGGACATTTCAAAATTATTAAAGAAAAATCTAGTAGTGCTGGTATCCGTCGAATAAAAGCTACATTATATTAATACGGACCCCAGGGGTCCGCCTTTTACAACATTGCTCTAAGGGGCATTTTCGTGTTATTAAAGGGTATGTTTTTCAAAAATTATAAGGTCTACGTTTGACTCTTTGGTTATCGCATGTTATATCGCATTTCAATGTCATTTTATTTAAGATTTAACATTTGGATTTTGAGACTCATGTTCTCATATTCTCATGTTTCTATATTCTCATATTTCTATGTATAATATTAATTTACCTCAATTTAATGGACCATTCGATTTATTATTGAGTTTAATAGAAAAAGAAAAATTAGACATTACGGAAATTGCTTTAGTTCAAGTGACAAATCAATTTCTTGAACATATAGAAGAGATTGAAAAAATACGCCCAGAGGAGTTGGCTGATTTTTTAAATATAGCCGCTAAATTAATTCTTGTTAAATCTAAGTTGCTGCTTCCAGAACAGATTTTTGATGAGGAAGAGGAAGATTCCCAAGATTTAATTAATCAATTAAAAATTTATCAGGAGTATGTTTCTGCTACTAAAGAAATAGGAAAACTTTTTTTTAATCCCCATTATTGTTTTAGTAAAGATAAATTATTTGGTAAGATTATTTTTTCTTTTAATACTCCCCATAATCTTAATTCTCAGGTTTTGAGAAAAAATTTTGAGAATTTTGTTTTTATTGTTAGAGAGCAAGCTAGATTATCTTTAAAAAGCGTAAAGCGCAGAGTTTTCACTTTAAAAAACAAGATAAATGAAATGTTGTCTATATTAAGCAAGAATCAACAGTTTATATTTAATAAAATAATTAAATCTAAATCAAAAGCTGAAAAATCAGTGATGTTTCTGGCTATTTTGGAATTAATGAAGCGCAATAAGATTGATATTGACCAAAAAGGTCTTTTTCAAGATATTGTCATCACTTCTAAAATAGTTTAAATAAAAGAATGTAATTTAATTGAAATATGAATAATCAAGAATTAAAATCAAATATTGAAAGTTTACTTTTTATAGCTAATCGGCCTTTAAATAAAGCGGAGATAGTTAAAAATGTAGGCCAAAAGCTTAAGGATTTAGAAAAAATTTTTCAAGAACTTATTGAAGAATACAAAAAACCAGATAGGGGTATAAATATTATCAACAATGGTCAATCATTACAAATGGTAACTAATCCTCAAAATAGTGAATGCGTACAAAAATTTTTGAAAACAGAAATTTACCAGGAACTTACCCCAGCTTCTTTAGAAACATTATCAATTATCGCTTATCGTGGACCATTAGCTAAATTAGATTTGGAAAAAATTAGAGGCGTAAATTGTAGTATTATTCTTCGCCACCTTCTTATAAAAGGTCTTATAATAGAGAAGGTCGTTAATAAGGCATTTGCCAAAGATGACAATATTCAATCTAAAGAGGAGCAAATAGACTATGATAACAATATTTATTCTGTAAGTTTGGATTTTATTAAGCATCTTGGCATTAATGACCTCCAGGAACTTCCCGACTATGAAAGATTGAATAATAGTGTTTTAAATGACAAGGAATAAAGATAGAGAGATTGTAGCTTTTTGATAATTATAAAATATATGAAACCTGAAAATAAAGAAAATTTTAATGTAGAAAAAAAATTATCTGAGGAAGAATGCAGAAAAATTATAGAAGAACTAGGGTTAGAGTACCTCGGCATTCAAGAGGGTTATAAAAATACTCCTCCTTATGTATTATTTGTTTCGTCAGACCCAAGGTTAGACGGCACAAGCATAGGCCTCCCAATAGATGAACTTACGCCAGAAAATATTCAAAAAGTTATTAAAGAAAGATTGAAAATGTTCAAAGGGAAATTAGATTAAAAATAAAGCTTTGGGAACAGGCTTTCCAAGTAGATATTTATGAAAAGAATATTAAGAAAAATAATTCCTATGCCTTTTTGGCAATTTTATCATTGGTTCTTGGCCCATTTAGCAGCCTTTGTTTATGGCTATCCGAGCAACAAAATGATTATTGTAGGAATTACCGGCACAGCTGGTAAATCTACAGTTGCTAATTTAATTTATCAAATCTTAGAAGAAGCAGGATATAAAGTAGGACTAACCACTACTTTTAATTTTAAAATTGCGGGTCACGAAAAGATAAACAAGAAAAAAATGACTATGCTTGGTCGTTTTTCATTACAGAGATTATTAAGACAAATGCTGGACGTTGGTTGTCAGTACGCAATCATTGAAACAACTTCGCAAGGCGTTAGACAATATAGACATTTGGGTATTAATTATGATATTGGCGTTTTTACAAATTTATCTCCAGAGCATATTGAATCACATGGAAGTTTTGAAAAATATCGCGAAGCCAAACAAGAATTTTTTAGGCATATAAGCAAAAGCAAGAGAAAAATAATCGATAATAAAATTATTAAAAAAACGAATATTGTTAATTTAGATGACAGTAATAGAGAGTATTTTTTGAAGTTCAATATTGATAAAAAATATGGATACACATTAGAAAATTCTAAATCCGAAATCTTAAATCCTAAACAATATCAAAATTCTCCGCCAGAGGCGGATCCTCCTTGGGCGGAAAAATTAGAAATTATTAAAGCAGAAAATATTGAGCTAACAGGTCGTGGGTCAAAATTTACAATTAACAAATTAGACTTCAAAATAAATTTATTGGGTGAATTTAACATCTATAATAGTTTAAGCGCGATTTGCGCGGTTTTATCGCAGGGCATAGGTTTAAAAATTTGTGCAAAAGCTTTGAAAAAGGTAAAGGATATACCTGGGAGAATGGAAGTAGTTGTGGATAACCCATTCACAGTTATCGTCGATTATGCCCATACACCAGATAGTCTCAAAAAAGTTTATGAGACTATCAAAAATTCCCAATCCCCAATCCCCAATCCCCAATTAATTTGTGTTCTTGGTTCTGCTGGCGGAGGAAGGGACAAACAAAAGAGACCCGTTTTAGGCGCTCTCGCTGAAAAATATTGTGATAAAATTATCGTCACTAATGAAGACCCTTATAACGAAAACCCAGCAGAAATTATCAACCAAATAATTTTTGGCATCAAAAGCAAGAAATTTCGAAAAATTGTTGACAGAAAAGATGCAATCAAAAAAGCCTTGAGTATTGCTCAAAAAGGGGACACAGTGATTATTACAGGTAAAGGATGTGAACCTTGGATAATGGGAGCACGAGGAGAGAAAATACCATGGGACGACAGAAAAATAGTCAGAGAATATCTTGTAGATTTGAAGCTTTAGTAAAGGACTGGGGATAACTTGTGGATAATCTAGATAAATTTGTTTGACAAATTTATATTTTTCAGTTAGAATTCATAGTAATAAAAACAATTTCGTTTATAATTGTTTTTTTTATTAGAGCTGTTTAATTTTTTCATTTTGTTTATAAATTTGATTCAATTTTAAAATAACAAGCTCTCAGATTTTTTCTGAGGGAATTTTTAGTGCCTTTTACTATATGTTCTCCCAAAAACGTAAATTTTTTTCAAAAGCTACTATTAATCCTAATGCTATTTTACCAGATTTGACTAAAAACCAGAAATTATCATATGATTGGTTTTTAAATCAAGGGATAGAGGAGCTAATAAAAGAGTTTTCGCCAATTGAAGATTTGATTGGTAAAAATTTTGAATTACATTTTCTAAATTGTTCTTTAGGAAACCCAAAATTTGATCAAATTATTAGTAAAAATAAAAATTTAACCTATGAAGCACCTTTAACCGTAAAGGTGCGTTTAATTAATAAAAAAATAGGCAAGAAAACAGAACAAGATGTTTATTTTGGTGACGTCCCCTTAATGACTGATAAGGGAACTTTGATTGTTAACGGGATTGAAAGAGTTATTATTCAGCAATTAATTAGGTCGCCGGGCATTATTTTTTCTCGTACTCGTCTCAAGGGTCGCTTTTACTATAGCGCTAAGGTTATCCCTGATAGAGGTGCTTGGTTAGAATTTGAAACCGATACTAAAGGAATAATTTGGGTAAGAATTGACCGCCAAAGGAAGATTCCCGCTACTGCTCTCTTGCGAGTTTTTGGCTTTGGTTCAGATAAGGAAATTTTAGATTTATTCAAAAGAGATAAAGAGATTATGGATAGTAAGTATATCCAGAATACTTTAGACAAAGACCCTTCAGCCTCAGAAGACGAAGGTTTAATTGAGGTTTATCGTAAAATTAGGCCCGGAGATTTGGCAACCGCTGACAATGCTAGGTCTTTAATATCTGCAATGTTTTTTAATTATAGCCGTTATGACATCAGTAAAGTGGGAAGATATAAGTTAAATCAACGTCTTCATTTAGACCCTAAAATAACCAAACGTGTTATCAGACCAGAAGACCTTAAGGCCATTATATGTGAATTGATTAGGCTCAATATTAGACAAACTCCTGCGGATGATATTGATCATTTATCCAATCGTAGAGTAAGGGCTATTGGAGAATTAGTGCAAAATAGAATGAGGGTGGGGATGTTAAGGGTGCAAAGGATTGTTCGCGATAGAATGGGTCTTATTGAGTCCAAAAAATATGGACCATCGCAATTAATAAACATCAAGCCGATTGTGGGAGTAATTAGAGAATTTTTTATGTCTTCTCAGCTTTCTCAATTTATGGACCAAACTAATATACTTTCTGAACTAGAGCACAAAAGAAGGTTAACTGTTGTTGGTCCAGGCGGTTTGTCTAGGGATAGAGCTGGGTTTGAGGTACGTGACGTGCATAGAACCTATTATGGTAAAATTTGTCCTATTGCTACTCCGGAGGGACCGAATGTTGGTTTGGTTAATTATTTAGCTTGCTACTCGCGTTTAAATGAATATGGATTTATCGAAGCTCCTTATTATAAGGTAATAAAAGGAAAGATAACTAAAGAAATTACTTATTTAAATGCCTTTGAAGAAGAACAACATGTTTTAATGCCTTTTACTTCGGCTATTGATAAAAATAATAAGATTGTTGGCAACAACGTAGAGGCTAGAATTTATGGTCATCCTGGTTTTTGTAAAGTTAGTGAAGTTGAATTCATTGATATAGCCGCTAACCAAATTGTCAGTGTAGCTACTGCGCTTATTCCTTTTTTAGAGCACGATGATGGCGTTAGAGCTTTGATGGGCAGTAATATGCAGCGTCAGGCTGTTCCTTTAATTAAGCCAGATGCTCCTTTAGTGGGTACTGGCGTTGAGGGTAGAGCAGCTCGTGATTCTGGTCATTTACTTGAAGCTCTTGAAGATGGAAGGGTGATTGAGGTTGATTCTGCTCACATTGTTTTACGATATAAATCTGGCAAAATACAAAATTATATTTTAAAAAAATACGACCGTTCTAATTTTAATACTTGTTTTAATCAGCAACCAGCAGTTACTAATGGAGAAAATTTTAAAGCAGGAGATATTTTGGTCCAGGGAGCTTCAATGGAAAATGGAGAATTAGCTTTGGGACATAATGTTCTTTGCGCATTTATGTCTTGGGAGGGTGGCAATTTTGAAGATGCTATTTTGTTGTCTTCTCGTTTGGCGCAGAATGATAAATTTACTTCTTTACATATTGATGAGCACACAATTGATATCCGCGAAACAAAATTTGGCGCGGAAACGACCACTCGCGATATTCCTAATGTTAGTGAGGCAAAATTAAAAGATTTAGATGAAGAAGGAATTATTAGAATGGGAGCGGAAGTAAAATCGGGAGATATTTTGGTTGGCAAGATTACCCCTCGGGGCGAAGCAGAATTAACAGCAGAAGAAAAACTTTTAAAGGCGATATTTGGAGAGAAAGCTCAAGATATTCGTGATTCTTCTCTTTATCTTGAACATGGTGAGCACGGCAAAGTGATTGGA